>OMGY01000489.1_pt1 | contig 45835 bp, 30 predicted proteins | sample 1674461 | NCBI WGS metagenome assembly OMGY01 (sample SAMN05578579, study PRJEB25193) | human gut metagenome | biome: Human Microbiome; feature: human-associated habitat; material: feces | host: Homo sapiens | place: USA:Birmingham | reverse complement strand
AATTAAAAAGGAGTTGTATTCAGACTGAATTTATTAATTCAATCTGATACAGCTCCTTTTTTAATTTATTAATTATACTTCCATTATAATTGGTACTATTATAGGTTTTCTCTTTGTTTTACTATATATGAATGAACCAATATCATTTCTAATATTATTTTTAATCTCAGACCATTTAAACACATTATTATCTATAGATTTTTGAATACTTTCATAAGAAATTTGTTTTATTTCGTTTACTAATTCTTCTGATTCTCTAACATATACAAATCCTCTTGTAATTATATCTGGTCCACCAACTATTGCATGGCTTTCTTTTTCAATTGCAACAATAACATTAATGATACCATCTCTAGATAAGTTCTTTCTATCCCTTAATACTATATTTCCTACATCACCAACTCCGCTTCCATCAACTAATATATTGCCTGCTTGAACCTTTTTAGCAATACATGCTGACTTTCTGCTTAAGCTTAATACATCACCATTTTCTAATATAAATGATTTTTCTTTTTCTAAACCAACTTCCTCAGCAATTAAAATATGTTTTCTTAAATGCTTATATTCCCCATGTACTGGTACAAAATATTTTGGTTTTAATATTGAATGTATAAGCTTTAGTTCTTGCTCACAAGCATGACCTGAAACGTGAATTTCTTCAATTGACTTATAAATAACTTCTGCTCCCTTATGAGTTAATTCATTTATAACCCTTGAAACAGCCTTCTCATTTCCTGGTATTGGACTAGCAGAGATAATTATCATATCATCTTTTTCAATTTGTATATTTTTATGAGTAGAAGAAGCTATTCTAGTAAGAGCTGACATTGGCTCTCCTTGACTTCCTGTAGTTACAATTGTTATTTGATCATTGTTATAAAGTCTTAAATCCTTTAAATCAACTAATAACCCTTCTGGCATATCTAAATATCCAAGCTTAACTGCAACATCTGATATTTTTTCCATACTTCTTCCGCTAAATGCAACTTTTCTTCCATACTTAATTGAAGAATTAATTATTTGTTGTAATCTATGAATGTTAGAAGCAAAAGTCGCAACAATTATTCTTCCTTTTCCTTTGGAAAATAAATTATCTAACTTTTCCCCAACTGTCTTTTCTGACATAGTATATCCTGGATGACAAGCATTTGTACTATCTGCCATAAGTAATAGTACTCCTTGCTTTCCAAGCTTTGCAAATCTTTGTAAGTCAATTACATTTCCATCAACTGGAGTGAAGTCTACCTTGAAATCCCCAGTATGAACTATTATTCCTAGTGGAGTATGAATTGCTAATGAACAACTATCAGCAATACTGTGATTTGTTCTTATAAATTCAACTTTTAATTTATCTAATTTTATTATATCTCCAGGTTTTACAACATTTAAATTAACAATATCAAGCATCTTATGCTCTTCAAGCTTGCTTTCTATTAATCCAACTGTTAAGTTAGTTGCAAATATAGGAACATTAACTTGTTTTAAAATATAAGGAATTGCCCCTATATGATCTTCATGTCCATGTGTTATAAAAAATCCCTTTACTTTTTCTATATTATTAACTAAATATGTTACATCTGGAATTACTACGTCTATCCCGTACATTTCTGAATCTGGGAAAGTCATACCACAATCTACTACAACTATTTCATCCCCATACTCTATTACTGTTATATTTTTTCCTATTTCACCAAGTCCACCTAATGGTATGACCTTTATCTTCTTCTTGCTTTCCATCTAAATCCTCCATACTTTATATATCACTACTCTAATTTATTGTACAAAAATAAAAGTTGTATAAAATCAACTCTCTATTATTTATTGATATTCTTTTATAAATTAATACGTTCAATTCACTTAATTAACAAAAATACTTTAAAAGTTATTTTCTTAACATTGCATTTACAAAGCTTAACATCTGACTATGTTAATTCATTCCTTGTTTAATGTTGCTAAGCCGTATTTAAATATAATTTTCACGTCCTAATTATATAAAACAACTTAAATAAATACACTTAAGTTTTCCTAAATATATTCATTTAACTTATTTTATTTCATAAGTCATTATATCCAATTTGGAACTTTTTTTCAACTAAATTTATATTTGTTGAAAATGTAAGAACAAAAAAAAGAATATTATCTTTCCGGGAATTAGTGAAATCTCGTCTTGAATTTATATAATTGATTACAGATAATTTGCTAAAGATTATAAACTCACTATCGTTCAAACAGTATAATCTTCTTCACGCAAATTCTCTTCCATCAATTATTAAATTCTACGACTCACTTTCAATATTCCCTCCAATATAATAGTCTTTTTTCTTTTACATATTGAACTGCATTACCCCAATTTTATTTTGATTAGCAATATTCATTATTTTTAGTAGTAATAAAACTTAATTTCCTCTTCATTCACTTTAATGTATTTATCTTCTTTATAGATTTAAATTTTTTCATAAAAATGACCCTAAGGTAAGCATTTATTAAATACTTACTTTAGGGTCATAAAAACTTAAATTAATTCTAGTAACTTTAAAACATGTGTTGCTATATTTCTCTCTTTACCTTTATATGGATAAGAGTGAATATGAATTGCTGGGTTGAAATTTAATTCTATGATTGCATAATTAGTATTTTCATCACTATAATCTTCTAGCATCATATCCACACCACAGATTTTAGCACCTGCTGCTTTTGCTGCATTTACTGCAATATCTTTAAATTTTTGTGGAATATCATCTGTATAATCTACACTATCTCCACCAGTACTTATATTAGAATTTTCTCTTAAGTACACTATTTCATCCTTTTTAGGTATATAATCAAAATTCTTTCCTTGTTGTTTTAAGAATAATTCTGCATTTTCCTCTAGTCTTATTTTTTCTAAAGGTGTAACATACCCTTTACCTCTTAATGGATCTTGATTTTTAATTTCTACAAGCTCTGTTATAGTCTTTTTACCATCACCAATAACATTTGCTGGCACTCTATGAAGTATTCCAACAACTTCATCATCAATAACTAAAAATCTATATTCTTTTCCCTTAATAAACTCCTCAATAAGAACAGTATTATCATTTTTAAATGCTATTTCAAAAGCATGAATAATATCTTCTAAGTTAGCTCCATTTGGGAAAATATTAATTCCAATTCCGAAGTTTGTGCTCTTAGGTTTTATTACTATTGGCTTATTAATATAATTTGCTGCCTTAATTTTTGCTTCTTCAATACTGTTAAACTCATCACCAAGTGGAACTTTAACTCCCTTTTCAGCTAATACCTTTTTAGTTACAGTTTTATTTTCCATTATTAATACTGAAACATAGGTGTCTTTTGATGTTTTAGTTGCTTGCTTAACATATTCTATTTTTTCATTTTTCTTTAAAGATATAAAGTTTTCACTTCTATCTACTATATTTACAGTAATACCTCTTTTAATAGATTCCTTCATTAAAATTTGTGTGGATAACTCTAAATCTTCATATCCTTCTAACTTAAATCTATTTTTATAAGCATCATTTTTATATTCTTTAGCTAAGTTTAAGAATGTATTAATATATCCATTTTCCTTTATAATTTCAGAAATTCTATAAGCATAAGTTAAATTACTATCCTTAACCTTTTCTATCATATTATTTATAATTTCTTCAAAGTTTAAATTTAGCTTATTATTAACTTCTTTAACTTCATTTAAAATTTCTAATCCATATTGAATTCTATTAATATTTTTTCCATCTTTCTTTAATTCAATATCCTTAAGCCCTGAAACAGCAATCAATTGTTGATTTTCTAATGCTTCTTCTTGCCATTTATCAAAATTGCTTTCCTCTTTAACCAATAGATATATATTAAATATTTGTAGGAATTTTAAATCCTCTAAACTTATTCCACCTTTTTCAAATGGATTAATATCAATAGTTCTATACTCTAAATACTTTATTCCATCATTAAGTAATGACTCTTTAAAGTTTTTTATATTACTAGGTTTCAGTCTTACTTGACTGTATAACTCTTTATGACTATCTATTAACCCATCATTTATATATCCATTAATACTTTCTAAATACTTTTCTACGCTATCATAATTTGGGAATAAATCTACTTTATTTTTATATCCACATTTCCCACTTCTATGTGATATTGCTCCGAAACTACTATATTCATTATGATTAATTTCTTTCAATGGACATTTACAACTATCAATAAAGCTTTCATGTACTATTGGTGCAGCTCCAAAAAGATATACTATAAGCCATCTATATCTTAAGTAATTTCTAGCAATCTTTAAATATATACCATTTTTAAATTCCTTATAAGTCAATACCTTTTCAGTATTTTCATATAATCTTTCAATTATACTTTCATCAAAAGAAAAATTATAGTGAATTCCTGATATAAGCTGTTTTTTTCCACCATATTTAAGCAATAATTTCTCTCTATATTCTTGTGCTTCTTTGCTATGGTTTTTAAATTTAGCTACTGGAATATCTTTATCTTCTGGTATTATACACGGCATTGATTCTGGCCATAGGTACTCATCTCCAACTTCCATTGCAACTATATCATATAAAGCTCTAGTAAACTCATAACTTTTTTGAACATCTGAAAACGCTGGAGTTATAACCTCTATTTGGCTCTCTGAAAAATCTGTTGTAATATACGGATTGCAAGCTTTATCTCCAAATTCCCCTGGATGCTCACTTTTTGCTAAATACCCTTCTTTATCTACTCTTAATGTCTCTCTCTCAATTCCAAAATTACCACTTAAAATCTCTTTATTACTAAATATATCTTTTATTTTATTTAACATCTTTATAATTTCTCCTTATTTTTATTAGATACATAAAATAGGCTGCTATTCCCTTTAATATACTTGAAACAGCTATACTCCACCATATTCCATTAATTCCAAGGTATTTCATCAATATTAAAGCCATTGGAATTCTTAAAACTGTAAACACTATACTTATTGTAGCCGGTACCTTCGGCATTCCTATCCCTGTAAAAAATCCATTTGATACCATTTCTATTGTACTAAAGCCTTGGGAAAATGCAACTGCTTGTAGATACCCTCCAGCAATTATAATTGTATTTTTCTCTCTAATAAATAATCTTATAATAGGTTCCTTAAAAACAATAAATATTATAGACATAATTACTGAATAAGTAATTCCTAATAATAATGCTGTATAATACCCTTGTTTTATTCTTTTAAACTTATTAGCACCAAAATTTTGTCCGGTGAAACTAGCTATAGCTCCATTTAATCCACCTATGACCATATATGTTATTGATTCTATTTGTAATCCTATCTTTTGAGCAGCAATTGAATTAGTTCCAAAGATAGCAATTACCTTAGCTAAAATTATATTTACTAACGTAAATAATATTCTTTGAAATGCCATAGGAAATCCAAGTCTTATAATTTCTAATATTTTTCCCTTATCAATTCCTACATATTTATTATAATTTAATATTCCATTTGATTTAACTTTATATAATATAAATATTACTATATTTGATATTAAAGTTGCTACTGCAGCTCCTAAAACACCTAATTTAAATATATAAATAAATATTGGATCTAAAATTATATTTAATATCATTCCTATTGCATTTATTTTTAACGAATCTCCATTATTTCCAAAACTACTAAATATTCTAGTATATAGAAAATTAAAAAATGAGAAAAATAGAATTTGTGCATTTATAGCTAAATAATAATATGAACCTCTTTCTACAATATCATTATTAAGATTTAAAAATGATATAAAATTCTTCCCTAAAGCAATTAACACTAATCCATATATTATAGCAATAACAAAATTTATTGCTATTCCTGAATTAATATACTTACTTACTTCTTCATTATCTTTTTTCCCAATGGCATGTGAAACCTTTATTCCCGTTCCTATAACTACTAATGAATTAATTGAATATCCTAATCCAATAAAAAAGCTTGATGATCCTATACTTGCTACAGCATCACTACCCAAGCCTCCTACCCATAACATATCTATTAAATTATAAGTAAATTGTAATAATGAACTTCCCATAATAGGTAATGCCAATGCTGTAAGTACATTAATAACTTTTCCTTCTGTTAAATCAACTTTTTTCATTTACTCTCCTTTAAATTTTTTTCTATCATCTATTTATAAAATTATATTAAACATAGATAGATATCTATGTTTAATATAATTTTTTATTTTTTACTTGTCAATATTAATAGTATTTTCAACTTAATTCTTACAGCAATTAACATTTTATAGTTATTCTTACTAAAACAATAGGTTTATCATAATATTTAAATTTATTATAATAAACCTTTATAAATTAACAATTACAATTATTATCTTCTTCTATTACTGATTTTTTATTATCTAGCATCAATTCATTTAAAAACATTAATAAAGCTCTTGTATTCTCTTCATTCAAACTATAATAATTCCATGTTCCTTCTTTTCTTGAGTTAACTAATCCACATTCAATTAATACCTTCATATGGTGAGATAAAGTTGGTTGTGTAATTTTAAAATGATCTAATAATCTGCAAGCACATCTCTCACCTGAAGATAATATATTAATTATTTGTAATCTATTAGAATCACTCAATGCTTTAAAGATCTTTACATTAATATCATACTTATTTCCCATAATACCTCCATAAAATTTAATAAAATCTCAATACACTAACCTATCTATGTAAAATTATACTTCACTAAACTCTTCTCTTAAATTACTAATTATAGTATTTCTAATGTTTTCAGGTAAGGCTTTTTCTTCATCTCTAGTTAGGTTCTCAGTATTTATAGCTTTTCCAAAAGTAACATTTACTATTGATGGCTTAAATTTTTTATCTTTTTCAAAAGAAGTAAATGAAGCATCAATTGTTACTGGTACTATTGGAACCTTAGCCTTTATAGCAAGTTTTGAACTTCCTTTTTTAAATGGTAATGGCTTTCCATCTAAGCTTCTTGTTCCTTCTGGAAAAATCATCATTGAATATCCATCATTTAAGTTTTTAACCCCTTCATTAATCATTCTAATTGCATCTCTTGGGTTTTGTCTATCTAGTGCTATGCATTTAACTCTTGCTAACCAATAGCTTAATACAGGAACTTTTAAGACTTCTTTTTTGGATACAAATCCAACAAGCCTATCTACCGAATAAAATATTACTGGTATGTCCAATATACTGGTATGATTACCGATAAATACGCATGGACCTTCTGGTATATTTTCTTTTCCGCTAATTTTAATATCCATACCTATTATATTTATTGTAAACTTTGCCCACAAGTACATGGATTGTCTAGCATACTCCGTTGCTTTTTCTATACCTTCCTTTTTCTTAATATGCTCATATTTAAATCCTTTTAATCTAACATAAGCCATATAAAAAAGGTATCTTATGCCTTTTATAATCATATACTTCCCCCTATTCATTTGATTAAATTTATTATATCATTATTTTGCTATCAATAACAAACTATTGATATAACAAAAAGAGTTGCTATCTAGCAACTCTTTTTGTTATATTCTAAATATTTTTTTAATTATAAAGATATTTCACATTCCATTGGAGCCTTTTTCAATAATTCTATACTTCTAGTATCTGGTTGAGATATTCCAACAAATAACTTAAACTTTTTACTATCAATCACTCTATTACCTTCATAATCAACAACTTCAAATGATTTTTTATTTAAACTCATTTTAATAGTTTTTGTTTCTCCTATTTTTAAAGACACTCGTTTGAATTGAGCTAAGCTATGATTTTTAACAGCATATTTTGACTCTAAATCTTTAATATAACATTGAACTACTTCTTCAATATCATAACTACCTATATTTTTAATATGAACTTTTACATTAAAATTATATTCTTCATCAATCTTTTCTACTTTTAAATTACTAAGTTCTACATTAGAATAAGTTAATCCATACCCAAAAGAATATAAACTTTCATCATTCATATATCTGTAAGTTCTATTATTCATAGAATAATCCTCAAAGTGTGGTAAATTTTCTATTCCCTTATAAAATGTAATAGGTAACTTTCCACTTGGTGAATACTTTCCAAACAATAAATCTGCTACTGCTCTACCTCCATGACTTCCAGGATACCATGCATTTAAAATTGCCGAACATCTATCATCTACATTATTAAAAGTTAATGCACTTCCTGTACCTAAAACAACAATAACCGGTGTTCCTGTAGCAATTACACTTTCTAATAATTCTTGTTGCTTACCAGGTAAATTTAAATCACTCTTATCTCCAGCAGCTTCACTATTTCCAGTATCGCCTTGCTCTCCCTCAATAGTTGAATCTAATCCTAAACATAAAATTGCTACATCCGCTTTTTTAGCTATAGAAATAGCTTCTGATAATCTATCATTAGGTAATGATAAGCCACCAACCTTTTCCTTATATAAATGGCATCCCTCTGAGTAATAAACTCTAACATCTTCACCTACTTCATCATGTATTCCTTCTAAAATAGTGGTATACTTTGATGCTGTACCATGATAATTACCTTCAAGCATTATTTTGCTATCCGCATTAGGTCCAATAACTGCAATTGATTTAACTTTTGTTTTATCTAAAGGTAGTATTCCATTATTCCTCAATAATACCATAGATTTTCTAGCTGCTTCTAATGATAACTGATTATTTTCCTTTGAATCATTAGCTTCATAAGGTATTTCATCATATTCACAATCATTATCAAACATACCAAGTCTTATTCTAGTTGACATTAACCTCTCAGCTGCTATAGTTATATCCTCTTCAGTTACTAACCCTTCTTTATAAGCTAACATCATTTGCAAATAAACATTACCACAATTTAAATCACATCCATTTTTAATTGCAAGTGCCGCTGACTGCGTTGCAGTACTAGTTACTTTATGATTCATATGAAAATCTACAATTGCCCAACAATCCGAAACAACATGTCCTTTAAAATTCCATTTTCCTCTTAAAATATCAACTAATAATGTTTTACTTCCACAGCAAGGCTCTCCATTAGTTCTATTATATGCTCCCATTACAGATTCTACATCAGCTTCTTTTATACATGCTTCAAATGCCGGTAAATATGTTTCATATAAATCTTTATTATTAGTAACAGCATTAAATTCATGTCTTACACCTTCTGGTCCACTATGAACAGCAAAATGTTTTGCACATGCAGCTGTTTTTAAATATTTACCATCACCTTGTAACCCTTTAACAAAAGCAACTCCTAATTTTGATGTCAAATATGGATCCTCACCGTATGTTTCTTGGCCTCTTCCCCACCTTGGATCTCTAAATATATTTACATTTGGAGACCAAAGAGTTATCCCCTTGTAAATATCTCTATCATCATTTTGGGAAAACTCATTATACTTTGCTCGTGCTTCAGTTGAAATAACATCTGCAACCTTTTCTAAAAATTCATCATCAAATATTGCTGCAAGTCCAATTGCTTGTGGAAAAACAGTTGCCGTTCCAGCTCTTGCAACTCCATGTAAGCCTTCATTCCACCAATTATATCTAGGAATATTTAATCTTTCATTAGCTGCTGCATTATATGTTAATTGCTCTGCTTTCTCTTGCAAAGTCATCTTTCCAACTATCTCTCTCGCTCTTTCCAATGCTTCTTCATGTGTAATTTTAACCATTTTACTCATCATATTATCTCCTTACCTTATCAACTCTATATTAATTTCATTTTATATAAAATATTAACGATTTATCACTCCACCATTATTGTTATTCATAACATTTATTACCTCTATTTCAGATGCTATATTAAAATCTCCTTTAATTGTATGTTTAATAGCTGATGCCGCAACTGCAAACTCTAGAGAATCTTCCATACTATATCCACTTAATATTCCATGTAGAAAACCTGCTGCAAAGGAATCCCCACCCCCAACTCTATCTACAATATGAATATCATATTTTTTACTACTATAAATTCTATCTTTATTACAACATATAGCGGAGTATATATTATCTGATGTATTTATATTATTTCGTTTACTAGTAATTAAATATTTTAAACTATATTTATTTAAAACATTCTTCATATTTTCTTCACTAATGCATATGTCATAACTATTATTAATAAAATCATTTTTTCCATCTGAATAACCTAAAACTTTGCTAGCATCTCTTGCATTTCCAAAACAAATATCAACATATTTCATAGCATTTCTCATGAAAGATTGTTTTTCCTCAATATCATTTTTCCATAATTTCGATCTATAATTTAAATCAAAAGATACAATTACATTATTTTTCTTAGCATATTTCAATGCTTCTATAGTAACTTCTGCAGCTCGTTTGCTTATTACAGGTGTGATTCCTGTCACATGAAATAAATCTACATTTCTAAAAATATTATCAAAATTAAACTCATTAACATTAGCTGTAGCCATTGATGAATTTAATCTGTCATATACAACATTGGAAGAACGTACAGATGCTCCATTCTCGAAATAATAAATCCCTAACCTATCTCCACCTCTTGCTATATAATCACAATTTATATTAAATTTTCTCAATGTTGCTATAGCACAATCTCCTATTGGATTGTTAGGTACTTTACTAATAAAGCTAACATTATGTCCATAATTGGCCAAAGAAACTGCTACATTGGCCTCTCCTCCCCCATAATTAGCTTCAAATGATTTAGCTTGCATAAATCTTTCATTTCCTGGCGGTGAAAGTCTTAGCAAAATTTCACCTAATGTAACTATTTTACTCATAACTTTATCCTCATTTTTGTATTAATTTAATCGCATATCCAGCAATCTCATTTCTCAGATATATGGATATTAGCTTTCCATTTTTATTAAAACATCTACTATTTTCATCCACCATGTACCCATTATTCACTAGATGATAAATAGCTCTATTCAAGTTATTACTTCCTATTGATAAATATCCATTTTTTCCAAAATCAGATGATTTCATAATATTAATGCAATTACTTAAAAAAATAGATTTAGAATTTTCTTTCCTCTTAAATCCAAATGATTTTTCAAGTTCTCTTGCAATATAGTTAGCTTCTTCATCTGACCTTGTATTTACACCAATATGAAGCAGTTCAAAACTAAGCATTGTTTCAACAGCCTCTCTTGTAATGTTTTCAATCGCTTTAAAGCTCCCCTCCCTTATTAATTCCTGCTTAACCATCCAAGTTCCACCGCAAGCTATTATCTTATCAAATTCTAGATAACTATTTAAATTGCTAATATTTATTCCACCTGTTGGCATAAATTTAAGATTTCCATATGGTGCTGACATGGCTTTTATCATATTTAATCCACCTGCAGCTTCTGCTGGAAAGAACTTAACAGTATCAATACCAAATTCAATAGCTTGTTCAATATCAGTTGGATTACTACACCCTGGAATTATTACAATACCTTTATTTATACAATACTGAACAACCTTTGGATTTAAACCAGGACTAACAATAAACCTTGCACCAGCTACGACTGCTTCATCGACTTGTGATATATTCAATACAGTTCCTGCCCCAATTATCATATTTGGAAATTCTTTTGTCATTTTTTGTATTGACTCCTTTGCAGCTGCTGTACGGAAAGTTACCTCAGCACATGGCAATCCACCTTCACATAGTGCTTTAGCTAACGGAATTGCATCTTCTATGCTATCTATTGTTACTACTGGAACTATACCTATTTTATTTATTTTCTCTAACACCTCATTCACTTTCCTATTCCCTCCCCTTTATTATTAAGTTAGATACTTTTCTAATGTTCTATCTACAGCGCCTTCTCCACTAATCATATCCTTAAACATATCTATAATTTTATTACTCATCCCAATTCTAACCAAATCTATTCCAAATATATTTTTGTTACTTAATAACTCTATAACTTTTAACATATCTATATTTTCATCACCAATTTTTATATTCTTAACTATATCTTTCATTTCACTTAAAAGAGGATCAGAACTTAACTGAAATGTATTTCCACTATCATCTATACCAATTAAATATCTTAAATACCCTGCAATAACTAATGGAATGCATATAAGTTTATTTAAATTCATATTTCTTCTTTCATACTCTTTTAATGTTTCTCCAAATCTTATTGCCAGTTTTTGAGATGTATCAGTAGCTATTCGTTGTGGAGTATCTGGCATAAATGGATTTAGTAATCTTTCTTCTAAAACAGTTTTTAAAAATTGCTCTGGTCTTATCACCTTAGGATTTATAACCACAGGCATAGCTTCTTCATAAGCCATTTTATAAATTAACTTCTTTAATAAAGGATCCTTCATCTCTTCTGATATAAGTTTATTACCTTTTATACAACCGAATATTGCTAATGTAGTATGCAATGGATTCAAACATATGCATACTTTCATTTTTTCAACTTTATCTACCGTATCTCTATCAGTAAAAATTATTCCTGCTTTTTCTAGCGGTGGCCTACCATTTGGAAAACTATCTTCAATTACTAAATATTCAGTTTCTTCTGCATTAACAAATGGAGCCGTATAAGTATTTCTATCGGTAACAATTAAATTAGTATCCTCAAAACCATCATTTTCTAATATATTTTTTACTTTTTCATCGGGTCTTGGTGTTATTTTATCTATCATAGTCCAAGGAAAAGAAACTTCATTTTTATTACTTATATAACTTATAAATTCATCTAAAACAAATCCTCTTTTTCTCCACTCTTCTGCAACTTTAATTACTGCTTTTTTTAATTTATCACCATTATGTGAGCAGTTATCCATACTAACCAACGCTATTGGATGTTTTCCTGAAATAAATCTTTTATATAAAAGTGATGTTATAATACTCATTAGGTGTTTTGAATTATCTGGTCCATTTTCAAAGTCTTCTTTAACTATATTTAAGAACTGTCCCTTTGAATCTACTAAAGAATAACCTTTTTCAGTAATAGTAAAACTAACCATTTGTAGCGATTCTTTTTTAAATATTTCTTCTAACCTGTCAAAACTTTCATCTTTAACTCTTATATTAATTGATTCTATAACACTACCAATTACTCTTTTGCCAATACTTCCATTAGATTTTAATAAGACTAAAAGACTTAAATTATCATATGGCTTATATGCCTTACCAATAATTTCATGGTCAAATCCCTCACATACAATAATACCTTTTTCATAATCTTTTTTATCTAATACTTCTTGCAGTGCTGAACTTAAAAATGCTCTAAAAATATTTCCTGCTCCAAAATGTACCCACTCAGGATTTTCTAAAGTATTCTTTCTGATAATGTTTCTTTCGTATTTAGGCAATACATATCCCTTTTCTTCCCACACTTTAAAATCAAAATCTTTATTTTGTATATCAAGAAGCCTCATTACTGCACCTCATCTCTACTCTTTATAATAGCCTCCCAAAGACCATTTAAATATGCAACTCCAAGAGCTCTATCGTATAATCCATATCCAGGTCTTGCCTTTTCATTCCAAATCATTCTTCCATGATCTGGTCGTACTACTCCATCAAATCCATTATCTATTAATGACTTAACTATCCTAAACATATCAAGGCTTCCATCACAACTTAAGTGAGAACTTTCATGAAAAACTCTATCACCTTCAAATTTAATGTTTCTAATATGTGCAAAATGTATCCTCTCAGCAATTTTCTTATTTTTAATAATAGATGGAATATCATTATTCTTATTACTACCAAGAGAGCCTGTACATAATGTAAATCCATTATAAACACTGCTATTTAATTCTATTATTTTCTCCATATCTCTTTCACAAGTTACAATCCTAGGTAAACCAAATACATCCCATGCCGGATCATCTGGGTGAACAGCCATTTTTATTTTATATTCTTCACATATAGGTATAATTTCATCTAAAAAATATTTATAGTTCGATAATAATACTTTCTTAGTTACATCCTTATATTTTTCAAACAAACTCATGATTTCAGATTTTCTATTCGGTTCCCAACCTGGCATTAAAAATCCTTCACTACTATTTTCAATTCTTTCAAACATTTCCTCTGCCTTTATTCCATTAATTATCTTTTCATTATAAGATAAAACTTTTGATCCATCTGATAACTCTTTCGCAAGCTCTGTTCTTGTCCAATCAAATATTGGCATAAAATTATAGCAAACTAAATCTATTTCTGCTTTTGCTAAATTAATTAATGTTTTTTTGTAATTCTCAATATATTTATCTCTTGAAGGTAATCCAATCTTAATATCTTCATGTACATTAACACTTTCTATACCAATAAGTTTAAGTCGCTTACTTTCAACTGTTTCTTTTAATTTAATTATATCATCTAATGGCCATACTTCACCTGCTGGTATATGATGTAATGCAGATATTACTCCCTTTACTCCTGGTATTTGACGAATCTGCTCTAGCTTTACACTATCTTCATTTTTAGCAAACCATCTTAAAGTCATTTTCATATATAATTCCTCCTAATAAATCTTTCTTCCGTGAATATCTTTTATCATTGATTTTCTATAAAAATATGAATTTATAATATCTCTCCACTCTATAGAATGATTCTTTTGAAATTCTAACCTTTGTAATACCCTATTAAATGATTTTTCATTTATTAACCCATTTAATTCTTTCCACCTTAAAATCATTTCTTCTACATCATCTGTGCCTTCAAAATGAGTATCATATATATGTTGAATAAGAGTTTTACCATTTCTCAAATTATGATTATATTTTACATAATGAAAAAAAAGTAATAATTCCATTGGACAAGTTTCTATATTTTCATACATATCAGAATTTTCTTTTATATACTGTGTAGAATATCCAGTCCCCTTGCTAGTTCTATCTACTCCCATACCATAATGATCCGCTCTATGATATGTTCCCCATCTATCATACTCATATCCATCTACATTAGGCCCAAAATGATGATTTGGATTAACCATCCATCCTATCCCTAATGGTGAAGTATATTTTTCATATGTTGTCCACGAATTCATTAAAATGTATTTTATATTGCTTATAACCCTTTCATCACAATTAAAAGTTTGCTTAATCCACTCTTCAGCAATTTCTTCTGAAGATAAGTTTGTATTCCACGCAAGTCTTCCAAATCCATATAGATTAGCTGCTGCTAAGTCATACCCTGTCCAATTTTCATCATCACCAGTATTTGTGACTGCTACAAATCCACATCTACTTTGATTAAAAGTTCTTCCTGATACTATATCAGCTACTGTATCTAATGAAGTATTACAATGTGTTCTAAACCTTAATATTTCCTTAAACATAGGTATTAAGTAGCAAACATGCTTTTGCTGACCTGTATACTCTTGTGCAATTTGTACTTCTAACATTTGGTTTGTACTCTTTAATCCTCCAAATAAAGGTGATACCGGTTCACGCACTTGAAAATCCATAGGTCCATTTTTTATTTGTAAAATTACATTTTCATCAAATTGCCCATCTATAGGCATGAAATTATCATATCCAGCTCTAGCTCTATCAGTTTTTCTATCTCTCCAATCTTGCTGACAATTATAAACAAAGCATCTCCATATAACTATTCCATTATAAGTATTAATTGCCTTTGCTAACATATTAGCCCCATCAGCATGTGTTCTGTTATAGGTAAAAGGTCCTGGTCTCCCCTCTGAATCAGCTTTAACTAAGAATCCACCAAAATTAGGAATTTTATTATATACAATTTTGCTTTGATTCTTCCACCATTGAATTACATCTATATCTAATGGATCTGCTGTAGATAATCCACCAATATCAATTGGTGCTGCAAAATCTACACTTAAAAATAGTTTTATACCATATCCATTAAATAAATCTGATAATTGTTTTAATCTTGGTAAATACTTTTCAGTTATAAACTCTACTGCTTCATTTTTTACATTAACATTATTAATAACAACTGCATTTATTCCTATTGAAGATATAAGTCTTGCATAATCCCTTGTTCTATCATTTATTATTATTTCTCCATTTTTAAAGAAGAAGGAATTACCTGAATATCCTCTTTCTATTGAACCATCTGAATTATCCCAATGATTTAACATACGTAATGGATTTTTAGGAATTTCTATTATATTTATATTATCTAAATTCTTATCTTCTAATATCATTCTTATTAAATGAAAAACCCCATATAATATGGCAGATTCAGTTTTACCTTCAATAATCAATTTATTACTTTCAGTTTTAATACAAAAACCCTCATCTCCTAATTTATCATTAAATATTTTCCTTAAAATTATCCCATCTTTCAAACTCTTTTCATTAGTAACTTGTACATCTAAATTAAAAATATCTTTTGATACTTTCTCCAATTCATTAATTGAGTTATTAATTATTTCTCCTGATAAATCTGTATATATATTTCTTAAAAACTTTATCTCTTTATATATTTTCTTTCCTTTATAGTTCAACCATGCCATTTCCCAACTCATAACTTCCTCCAACTAGATCTTTATCACAAAACTTAAAATAACGTTTACAATTATTATATGAAATATCTCTTACTAGCTTTCCAAGTGTTTCAATTTCATAAGGATATTCACCACTATTAACCCATTCTCCTATAAGATTACACATAATTCTTCTAAAATAATCATGTCTTACATATGATAGAAAGCTTCTTGAATCTGTTAACATTCCAATAAAATTCCCTAACAACCCCAACTCTCCTAAGCTTTTCATTTGATCTTCAATACCGCTTTTATGATCATTGAACCACCATGCTGCACCTTGTTGTATTTTTCCTGGTATACCATCTCCCTGAAAACATCCAATAATTGTTCCTATTATTGCATTATCAAGCGGATTTAACGAATATAATATAGTTCTCGGAAGCCTTCCAATACTATTAAGGGCATCCATATACTCTACTAATTCATTTAAAGAAACCTTTTGAATACAATCACAACCTGAATTTGCTCCTGCTATTGTAAATAACTTACTATTATTTTCTCTTTTAACTCCAAAATGTAACTGCATAGCCCAATCCAAAGCATGATACTCCTTAGCAAAGAATATCATACATGCAGTTTTAAACTTTAATACTTCTTCTTCACTAATATCTATATCTTGTATTCGCTTATTAAATATATCTTGAATCTCTTCATCAGAAGCTGGCTTATACATTATATAACTTAAACTATGATCAGCTATTTTACATCCTATTTCTTTAAAATAATTCATTCTACACTTTAAAGCCTTTTTCAAATCACTAAATGTATTTATTTTAATTTTAGAAAGTTCCCCTAATTTTGATATATATTCTTTGAATTTAATATCTTCAATTTCAATTACAGAATCAGGTCTCCAGGTTGGTAATACTACAGTTTGAAACTTATTATCACTCTTAATAATTTTATGCCACTTTAAATCATCAATAGGATCATCAGTAGTACACAGTACTTTAACATTAGACTTATATATTATTCTTTTTACAGTAAGATTATCGCTATTTAATCTTTTATTACAGAATTCCCATACATCTTTAGCATTTTTTCTATTTAAAACTCCATTATAGTTAAAATAATATTTTAATTCTAAATGACTCCAATGATACAATGGATTTCCAATTGCTTTTTCTAATACACTTGCCCATTTTTCAAACTTTTCCCAATCACTTGCATTTCCAGTTATATATTTTTCTTCTATTCCATCACTTCTCATTTGTCTCCATTTATAATGATCTCCTTCAAGCCAAAGTTGAGTAATATTTTCAAATTTTCTATTCATTGCAATATCCTTAGGATTAATGTGACAATGATAGTCTATTATAGGTAACTCTTCAACATAACAATCATATAATATCTGCGCTACTTCTGAATTCAGCATAAAACTTCTATCCATGAACCTCTTCATATAATCTTCCCTTCTTTAAGTACAATTTTTATCAAAGCTTTTAAATTAATTATATACTTTTCATTGGATTATAACCTTTTAAATATTGCTAACACTTGCCCAAATATTGCTTTTTTTTTATTTTTACCTATTATATACTATTAATATCAATTTATATAATATATGGTAAAGGATGAGTAATTAAATTTATGATTGAAAAGTTAAATGGAATAAAAGAAACTATTAATTTTACCCCTTCTTCTCATAGTCGAATACATGATAATACAGTTTGTGAAGACTATCCTCCACACTGGCACTTAGAATTAGAGATTATTATTCCAATTGAAAACTGCTATGATGTTATAATAGAAAATAAAAATTATCATTTGGATAGACATGATATTTTATTTATAAATTCTGGTATAGTTCATTCTATAAAATCTCCCATTAGCGGAAAGAGATATATCTTACAGTTTGATTTATCTCCATTGTGCCAATTTAAAGAGTTTGAAAGTGCCTTATATATTCTTCCACCAGTATTACTATTAACACACAGAAGTTCAATTTATCCAATAATACATGATTTAATTAATACTATAATAGAAGAATCTAAAAATAATGATGTTCTTTCAGAAGCTCTTATTTATTCAATATTAATACAAATTTATGTAAATCTATCTCGTAATGAAGTCTATAATAGAATTAATAGCGATACTACAATAAATAAACAACATGAATATATAGAGAAACTGCTATTTGCCTGTAATTATATAACTTCTCATTATAACGATGATTTAACTCTAGAAGATGTTGCCTCTGTAATAGGCTTTAGCAAATATCATTTTTCAAGATTATTTAAGCAATTTACAAATATGACATTTTATAATTACTTAATTTCTCAAAGAGTTAGTAAAGCTGAATTAATGTTAGCGAATTCCGATTTAAGAATTTCTGATATTGCTATGAATACTGGATTTAGTAGTATAAGTACCTTTAATAGGATTTTTAAAAGCATTAAGGGCTGTTCTCCTAATGACTTTAGAAAAACTATTCATCGCAGTAAACCTATATTAAATAGTAAAAATATCTTTATGGAATAAAAAACAACCTACATAACAGAGTTTTCTATTATGTAGGTTGTTTTTAATTATAAAATATTATTTAAATGGATTTTCAGTCTTATAAAGCATTCCCTTTGGTTGATTAAATCCAACTTCTTTAACTCCTAAGTAGTTAAATACGTTTGTTATAGCCTTTCCAAAATGTCCAAATGCAACTGCCCCATGGTGTGGGTATCTTCCTTCTATTAATACATGTCTATAGAATCTTCCCATTTCTGGAATTGCAAATATACCAATTGATCCAAATGATCTTGTTGCTACTGGTAATACTTCACCTTCAGCAACATATGCAGTTAATTCAGCATCTGCATTACTTTGTAATCTAAAGAATGTGATTTCACCTGGAGCGATATCTCCTTCTAAAGTACCTCTAGTAATGTTTGGCTCTTGATTTGGTTCTAAAGCTCTAGCCATAATCATTTGATTCTTCATATTTTTAAATGATAACTTGCATGCTGGAGTATTTCCACAGTGGAATCCCATAAATGTATCTTTTAATGTATAGTTAAATTTATCTTTAATTTCTTCTTCATACATATCTCTTGGTACACTATTGTTAATATCTAATAATGTAACAGCATCTTTACTTACACAAGTTCCAATATATTCACTTAATGCTCCGTAAATATCAACTTCACATGATACTGGAATTCCTCTTGAAACTAATCTACTATTTACATAGCATGGTACAAATCCAAATTGAGTTTGGAATGATGGCCAGCACTTGTTAGCAAATACAACATATTCTCTAGACCCTTTATGAGCTTCCATCCAATCTAATAATGTTAATTCATATTGAGCTAATTTAGGTAATATACCTGGCATTTTATTACCTTCTCCAAGTTCTTTTTCCATATCAGCTATAACCTCAGGAATTCTTGGATCATTTGCATGTTCATTAAATGCTGCATATAAATCTAATTCTGAGTTTTCTTCTATTTCAACACCTAAGTTATATAATTGCTTAATTGGTGCGTTACATGCTAAGAAGTCTTGTGGTCTTGGTCCAAAAGATATAACCTTTAAGTTTTGTAATCCTAAAAGTGTAGTAGCAACTGGTTCAAATTCCTTAATCATTTCTGCAACTTCTTCATAAGTTCCTACTGGGTATTCTGGAATATATGCTTTAATATTTCTTAATGCTAAGTTATAGCTAGCATTAAGCATTCCACAATAAGCATCTCCTCTTCCTCCAACTAAGTTGTTTCCTGTTTCCTCAGCTGCAGCTACAAACATAACTGGACCACCAAATTCTTTAGCAAGTAGAGTTTCTGCTGTTTCTGGTCCAAAGTTTCCAAGATAAACAACTAAAGCATTTACTCCAGCTTCTTTAACTTGAGCTAAAGCTTGTCTCATATGAACTTCACTTTCAACAGTTGTTGGACATTCATATATATCTCCATAAGTTTCTTTATAAGCTTTTACTACAGCTTGTCTACGTCCTGTAGATAGCTCCATAGGGAAACAGTCTCTACTAACTGCAACAATTCCTAATTTTACGTCTGGTATATTTTTAAAATTCATAATAATTCTCCTCAACTTTCCTTTTATTTTCTAATAATTTATTTTAAATTTAATTATTTAACTTTTTACTTATGCCAAGGGTATCTTAATTTCTTAACTTACTTTAATGAAATATTTTCACCCTTAAGTCCTATAAATGCTCCTTGCTCTCCAAGATCTGTTTCTGGATGTCCAATAAGCCATTTATTTTTTGCAAATAATAATGCATCTTCACCTTGTTTTTCTATATTAGTTTCTAATGATGTGTTTGTATTTTTATGTAGTATAACTACACATTTGAATCCATTCTCATTAGCATTACATGGTGCATAATGTAATGTAGTTCCATAAACTTCTATTGCTGTTCCAGCTGGTACAAATATAGCTTCAATTTTTGAAGTATCGTATGAGTAATCGTCTTCAATATCTTGTTCTAAACCTAATAATAAAATTAAATCAGTAACTGCAATATTTATTTCACTAGTTCTATGATATTCAACTGCATTTAACATATAGTTATTTCCATTGCAATAACCAATTTGAATATCAAGGCCTCCAAATTCTCTATTTTTAAATTCTTTAGCTACATCTAAATTTTCTAATTCCTTTATAGAAGGTTCATATATTACCCCTTCTGGTAATGGCGTTGCTTCCATTTTATTCAAAAGCTCTTTAACATCATAATTATTAAGTACTCTACCATACTTTTTAAACTCTATATCATTGACATTTTTTATAACCACTCAATTCATCTCCTTATATATAAGTACAAGCTCCTTTATCTTTCTAAAATTCAACAGCAATTAATTTTAATTCTAAGTGTAAATTGAATTTAACAACTTTAGTGTGTTCGTAAAGAAGAAAATTTTAATAAGAAATACCATGTCCAATTAAAATCCTTATGTGTTCTCTTTGGTTTCTAAAACAAATATTTAGAATTTTATGATAAGAAGCTTGTACTTAATAAATTAATAGCTATATTAATTAGCTAAATAATTTCATTGTTTCATTAACAACATTTTCAACTGTAAATCCAAATTGTTCAAATAAAATAGCTGCATTTCCTGATGCACCAAATGTATCTAGTGAAACTATTTTTCCATCTAATCCTACATATTGATACCATCCAAATGAAGTTAGTGCTTCAACTGCAACTCTCTTTCTAACACTATTTGGAAGTATACTTTCTTTATATGCTTCATCTTGAGCATTAAATATTTCAAATGATGGAATACTTACTACTCTTGCATCTATGCCTTTAACTGCTAATTCATCTGCTGCCTTAAATATAAGTTCAACTTCTGATCCTGAAGCCATTAATATTACATCTGGAATTTCTTTCTTAGACTCTTTAAGAATATATCCTCCCTTTAATGCTCTCTTTGCACATCCATCATATAGTGGTAACTTTTGTCTAGTTAATACTAATGAAGTCGGAGTTTTACCATTAGTTACTGCATAATACCAAGCTGCTGCTGTTTCTTTTGAGTCTGCAGGTCTAAATACAGTCATATTTGGCATGCTTCTAAGTGCTGCTAATTGCTCTATTGGTTGATGAGTTGGACCGTCTTCCCCTACTCCAATACTATCATGAGTTAATACATAAGATACTGGTAAGTTCATTAATGAAGATAATCTCATTGCCCCCTTCATATAATCACTGAATACAAAGAATGTTGCACAGAATACTTTTAATCCTCCATGAGCATACATACCATTTGCTATAGCAGCCATTGCATGCTCTCTAACTCCAAAGTGAAGGTTTCTTCCACTTCTATCTTCTGCTGAGAAATCACCTTTTCCAGCCATATAAGTTTTATTAGAAGGTGCTAAGTCAGCTGATCCTCCAATAAAGTTTGGAATCAATTCTGCTAATCTATTTATAATAATTCCTGAAGATTCTCTTGTAGCCATTTCTTTATCAAAGTTCCAAAAATCTTCATTATTTAATAAAGCCTCACTATCAATTTCTCCTGACATCCACTTAGAATATTCTGCTGCTAATTCTGGGTATTCATTTTGATATGCTTCAAATAAACTATTCCAAGAATTTTCTTTTTCTACTCCTGCATTGATGTAATTATCCATGTTAGAATATACTTCTACTGGAACATAGAAATCTTCTTGCTTCCATCCTAAGTTTTCCTTCATTGCTTTTATATTTTCAGCGCCTAAAGGTTCTCCATGTGCAGATGCTTTTCCTTGCTTTGCAGGACATCCAAATCCTATTTGATTTTTAACTATTATAATTGATGGTTTTGTAGTTTCGTTCTTAGCTTCTTCAATTGCTTTTTCAATTGCTTCAATATCATTTCCATCATTTACTTTAATTACTTGCCAGTTATATGCTTCATATCTCTTTGCTACATCTTCTCTAAATGCTATATCAGTATCACCTTCAATAGAAATATTGTTTGAATCATATAAAACTACTAGCTTCCCTAATCCTAAAGTTCCTGCTAATGAAGAAGCTTCTCCTGAAATACCTTCCATTAAACATCCATCACCAACTATAGAATAAGTATAGTGATTAACTACTTCATATCCTGGTTTATTAAACTTTTCTGCTAGGTGGCTTTCCGCAATTGCCATACCAACTGCATTACATATACCTTGTCCTAAAGGTCCAGTTGTTATTTCAACACCTTGAGTATGTCCATATTCCGGATGACCTGGTGTTAAACTTCCTACTTGTCTAAAATTCTTTATGTCTTCCACTGTTATTCCATATCCAAATAAATGTAATAAAGAATATTCAAGCATTGAACCATGACCTGCCGATAATACAAATCTATCTCTATTATCCCATTTTGGGTTCTTACCATTATGATTCATATTGCTCCATAATGTATAAGCCATTGTTGCAGCACCGAGTGGTAATCCTGGATGTCCTGATTTTGATTTTTCTATTGCATCAGCAGAAAGTACTCTTATTGCATTTATGCATAATTTATCTAATTCTTTACTCATATTTAACTCCTTCTAATTAGCCCTTAATGACTTGTATTTAACAAATAACTATATATCCCCTAGAGGTATAGTATTAAAACTTTTATATTATTTTCTTTACCTCTAGGGTGCTATATTATTTTCCGAAAGCTGCAGCCCAATCTGCCTTAAATTTCTCTAATCCTGCATCTGTTAATGGATGTTTAACCATTTGCATCACTAAGGCATATGGTACTGTTGCTATATGTGCACCTACTCTAGCTGCTTCTATAACATGAATTGGATGTCTAACACTTGCAGCAATTATTTCTGTATTTATTTCATGCACTTCAAATATTTCAGCAATTGTTCTTACAAGTTCCATACCATCCATAGATATATCATCTACTCTTCCTAAGAATGGGCTAACATAAGTTGCTCCAGCATTTGCAGCTAAAAGTGCTTGGTTAGCTGAGAATATTAATGTTACATTTGTTTTAATTCCTTCACTAGCTAATACTTTAACAGCCTTAAGCCCTTCAACTGTCATAGGAATTTTAACTATCATATTTGGATGAATAGCTGCAATTTCTCTACCTTCTTTTATCATCCCTGCTGCATCTTCACTTACAACCTCACCACTAATAGGTCCATCTACTATTCCTGTTATTTCTTTTATAACTTCATTAAAGTCCCTACCTTCTTTAGCTATTAATGATGGGTTTGTAGTTACTCCACAAATAACTCCCATTTCATTAGCTTCTTTAATATGCTCTACATTTGCAGTGTCTAAAAATAACTTCATTTTAAACTCCCCTTTATATTATAAATATTATTTAACAACTTTTTAAAATTAGTTTTAAAAGTTCTTTTATAAAAAGGCAGTCATAATTTCTGCCCTTTTACATTGTAGATTTTAGTTACTATATCAATTCAAAAACTCTTCTAGCGGAACCATTGCTGCTCCTAAAAGATATGACTCTTTAAATTCTGTAACATCTATCTTACAATTTTCTTCATTTGTAAATAAATTATCTTTATATACAACACTTCTTAAGAAGTCTATATTTTCTTTTAATAAACTATTTATATCTCCACCTAAAACTACACTTCTTGGATCTAATAGCATTGTTAAATTAGCTATTCCTATACCAAGCATTTTACAATACTTCTCCAAAACATCTTTTGTAGCTTTATTTCCTTTTTCAAATAGTTCTATAAACTCTTCTATATCATCTACTTTTTCGCTACCCAAAATATTAAATTCTTCTAATAATGCATTAGTTGAAGTATATGATTCTAAACAACCATTAGAACCACACTTACACTTCTTTCCCTCAATATCAATTTTAATATGCCCCATTTCTCCTGCTGCATTATTACTTCCTCTATAAATCTTCCCATCTATTACTATTCCTAATCCTAATCCCTCAGTTATAGAAACATATAAAAGATTATTTAAAATATCCTTCTTATTTAGGAACTGATAATATGCTGAAAGATTAGCTTCATTATCTATATATATAGGAGTATTAAATTCTTCAAAGTTTTCATTTAAATTATAATTTTCTGCTCCTAATAGATAACAGTTCTTTATTATTCCTTCTTCTGAATCTACTGTACCAGGGATTGAAATACCAATTCCTAATAATTTATCAATAGAAATATCATTTCTACTTAATACTTCTTTAATATTATCTTTAGCAATAGCTACTATATTTTCAAATCCTTCATTATTGTGTCTTATTCTAATATCTTCTATAACTTCTTTTTTTAAATTTATTATAGATAATTTCACATGACGAGGGGTCAACGCTATTCCTAAAGCGAATCTACAGTTTTCATTGATTTTTAATGCCATTGCTTTTCTTCCACCAGTAGATTCTAAAGACCTAACATCACTAACAATCCCCTCTTTTTTAAGCTCTGTTATATTAGTTGAAACTGTAGTAATACTTATATCTAAACTTCTTGAAATATCTAACTTCGTTATTTCATTTTTTTCTAATAATAACTTAATTATTTTTTTTCTATTTGTTTCTTTAATTTTACTATGATTTACTTCTATCAAATATGTCTTCCCCTCTCGAATGTCACCATCCAAGAATTTAAATATCTTTTAATCTTGGATAAAGTGAATTATATACTTTATATATCTTATCATAAAGGGCAATATTATCACAATTTGGATTTACAACATCTTGACCTTTTATAATTTTTTCACATGCATCTTCAACAGATTCATATATTCCAACACCTACCCCCGCTAATATAGCGACTCCCAATGCTGGTCCTTCTGATGCTTTTATTGTGCTTAATTTATAATTAAATATATCAGCTAAAATTTGTCTCCAAACTTCACTTTCTGCTCCACCACCACTAACTCTTACATCAGTAATTTCAACTTTCATATCTTCTATAATATCTAAACAGTTTTTCAAACTAAAACTAACACCTTCTAAGATACTTCTAACAAAATCTGCATGATTATTTATTAATGATACTCCAACAAATCCACCTTTTACATTTGGGTCTATATGAGGAGTTCTTTCCCCCATAAGATATGGCATATAGATTACTCCATTTGCACCTGCTTTTGAACCTGCAGCTTCTTTTGATAAATAATCATATATATTTATATTTTTTTCTTTAGCTTCATCAATTTCCTTTCTACAGAAGTTTTCCTTAAACCACTTTAAAGAAAGCCCTGCACCTTGAGTTACTCCCATAACATGCCACTTATTAGGAACTGCATGACATAAAGTATGAACTCTTCCTTCCTTATCAAATCTTGGTGTATCTGTTGAAGCAAATACAACCCCTGAAGAACCTATAACAGTTGAAATTATTCCTTCCTTTACTATTCCACTTCCTACTGCACCTGCTGCTTGATCTCCTGCTCCACCTGCTACACCTGTTCCTACTTCTAATCCAGTAAGCTTTGCAACTTCCTCTGTAACATGTCCACTTATCACTACTGATTCATAAACATCTGCTAATATATTTCTATCTATCTCTAATTTTTGAAGTAACTCATCACTCCAATTTCTTGTATTTATGTCTAGCATTTGCATTCCACTTGCATCTGAAACTTCAGTTGCAAATACACCTGTTAATTTAAATCTTATATAATCCTTTGGTAAAAGAACTTTATATACTTTTTCATAATTTTCTGGTTCATTATCTCTTACCCACAATAATTTAGAAAGAGTAAATCCTGTTAATGCTGGATTGCCTGTTATTTCAATTAATTTTTCCTTACCTAAAACTTTAGTCATGTATTCACATTGCTTTTCAGTTCTTTGATCACACCAAATAATTGAATCCCTTATAACATTATAATTCTTGTCCACTAATACAAGACCATGCATTTGCCCACTTAATCCAATTCCTTTTATATCTGAGCCACTAACTTTACTATTATCAATTACATCCTTAATTCCATTAAGACAAGCTTGCCACCAATCTTCTGGATTTTGTTCTGCCCATCCTGCTTGTGGTTGGAATAACTCATAACCATAAGTTGCAGTTGCAATTGTATTTCCTAATTCATCAAACAAAGCTGTTTTTGTTCCTGATGTACCAATATCTAAACCTAATAAATATCTCATAATCCCCTCCGAATTTTTTATAAATTCTTTTAACTTTTATATTTTAAAAACTATTATTAAATTGCTTTTTAAATGTTCTTTCATAAGTTATTATAATACCATTTCTATACTTTTGCAACTACTTTTAAAAATTTTTTGTATACATTTTCATTTAAAATAGAAGTAAATTACTTTATATATATATTAATAAAAGTAATTTACCTACCAAAAATTTATCTTACCAATTTTCTTACTACTACGCCTGTTCCTATTCCCATCATAATAACACCAAACATAATTTCAAAACTAGCAATTATTTCAGAGAATTTTACTGGAATACTCTCATTTGCTCCAACCCCACTAAATAAATTTATACTTAATATAAAGCCTTGCCTTAAGCAATCTAGAACGCCATTATAATCGTGTATATTATATTTTACCAAAGATATAAAATTATCCTTAACTTCAATTCCAAATATAGAATACAAAACCCCAAATATAGCCATCATTATAAGTGAAAATACTATTGCATTAATCGGTCTCTCACCATATCCAGATGTAGCCCAATATAAATATGATCCAATCCTAGGAAAAAAATCTAAAGTTTTTCTTTCTGTCTTCTTAGCTAAATAATAATACTCACCAAAATTATTATTCAAAGAATTTTCCTTAAATTTATCAGCGACAGTTTCATATGTCATATAAATCCCTTCATATTCATCCCTATTCTTTTCTCTAAATTTTATTTTATCAAAGAAGGTTTTTTGATCAAATTTAGTTTTCATTTTATCAGTAAAATCTAAATCTATTATATATGTATCTATTATTTTAGCTCCACTTAAATCACAATCTTCAATTCTAATCCTTTTAAACTCTGAATTAATAACCATTAGACTACTCATATCACTTAAATTAAAAAAACTATTATGAATTAAGCATTTATCAAATATTAAATAACCTAATATACATCCATCAAACTTTGCATAAATATTGCACTTATAAAATTCACATGAAAAATTATCAAATCTATTAAGTGAAGGTTTCTTCTCACTTTCTTCTTTTAAAAAAGTACAGTTTTCAAATATTACTCCCCCACTTTCAAAATTACATTCATAAAACTTACACCCTATAAAACTACATTCTTTAAATTTAATATTACCAAATGTACAATTAGTGAATATTGAACAAATAATATCACTATTAACAATTTCAATGAATTCCTCTTCTCCTAATATCTTTCCTCCGCCAAAATGTTTATCATTAAACTCCTTAAAACTATACTCCTTATCTGGAATATATGTATTAGGTAAATCTCTACTTTTTACTAATTCATTAAATAGATTTTTATTATTATCTCTCCTATTCTTCAGTTGATTTTTTGCTTTATACTTTTCTTCTTTAAAATTTATATAGCCCATAATATCAACTCCCTTATGATATTATGAGCTATGTTTTATTGCTTTATTCTTATGTATATTAAAACATTCAATAATCTTTTAATTATATATTCAACCTCATTTTAAATTCAGCATAAAAATTTACTTTGTTGAAATATGATTCTAATCTCTAAATTTTTTTCTATATTGTAAGGGAGTAACCCCTTTTATTTGAACAAATTTACTTATAAAATAATCTGTATTATTATATCCAACATCTTCTGCAATCTTATAAATTTTTTCATTACTTCTCTTTAGCATAAGGGAAGCTTTTTCAATCCTATAGTCATTTAAATAATCTTTAAATGACTTATTATAATTCTTCTTAAATAATTGACCTAAATATGCAGTATTTAAATAATATTTTTCACTAAGATACTTTAAAGTTAATGACTGCATATAATTTTCACTAACTTCTTTATCAATTAAAGCTAATATATTATGCATTGAATTACTTCTCAAATCTTTTATATATGCAGAAACCTCCACACAAAATATTTTTAAATCATATGCAGTTCCACTTGTTATAATATTATTGAATAATTTAGCATCTATATATTCTAATGCCTTCTCCTCATTCATACTTGAATTTGATTCCTTAATAATATTTATTAAATTACATAATAAATAATCAATATATATCTTAATAATTTTTAAATTATTAGTATCATTATTAAATGCTCCATAAAACAAATTAATATAATCTTCTATTTTAACTACATCGCTATCTTCTATTGACTTTATTAGTTTTGCTATATTTGTATTAATCAAATTATAATCTATACTCTTTTTACTATCTATATCATCATAATAAAATATATCTTTCACACTAGTATCACCTTGTAAAATTTTAATCATATATAAAGAATTATATGATATACCAATTTCACTTAATGCTTCTACCTTCTTTCCAATAAGTAATCTACATGTATATTCATTGGAACTATTTAACACTTCCTTCACTTTCTCTATATACTGCTGCTCATTTATACCAAACTCTTCAGCTAAGACACTACTAAATATCAAACCAATTCCATCAATTTTATCTTCCTTTATAATATCATAAACTATATTATAATAATTTTTTTCTCCTAACCATTGCCTTAATTTATTATAAACTTTCGACTTGTTACATGTTTTAATTTCTTCACTATTTTCATTTGAATATATTTCTATGTTAATATATCTTAAGTAATTTTTATATCTAATATACTTATTCACATAATTTATATCATCATCGCTATAGTTATTACAAAGTATTCTATTTAAATATCCTTCATAAATTACTTTTTCATTTCTTGCTTTAATATTATCGGATTTTCTTTCTTTCTCATATTCCTCTTTAAGTGATATAAGTATTCCTATAAGCTCTTCTCTTTCTATTGGCTTCAAAACATACTCTTTTACTCCATACTTTATAGCCTTTTTTGCATATTCAAACTCATAATATCCACTAAGCATGATACATTTAATTTTTCTATTATATTTTTCATAAATATTTTTTGCTAACCCTAATCCATCCATTTCAGGCATTTTAATATCACTTATTATTAAGTCTACTTTATTTTTTTCTACAAACTTAATAGCTTCATTACCATTTGAAGCTTCCCCTATTATATTATATCCATAAAAATTCCAATTAATTAATATTTTTAATCCCTGTCTAATGAACGGCTCGTCATCAACTATTAAAATATTTATCATCTATAAACACCTCATATCCTCGCTTACTGGTAATTGTATCTTTATTGTAGTACCATAACTTTCATTGCTCTCAATATTAAATTTCATAGTATTATTACTATACCTTTGTAATCTCATATACACATTTAATAAACCTAATCCTCTACCCCCATTAATCAATTCAAAACTACAATTATTTATTTTATGTTGTATTTCATTTAACTTTTCAACAGATATTCCTTTACCATTATCAGCAATGCATATATATAAATAATCATCTTCTATAATTATATCTATACCTATTTGTACATTGTATGCTACACCTTCCATTCCATGAATACATGAATTTTCAACAAATGTTAATATAGATAATTTTGGAATTCTAATATTATTACATATCGGTAAAATGTTTACATTAAAATCTAACCTGTCACCAAATCTATACTTTTGTATAGCTAAATAATTATTAACAAATCCTATCTCATCTGAAATTTTAATATTATCTTCTCCCCAATTAATAGTTTGTCTCAATAGCTTGGCCAAATTTTCTATTATAAATGCGGTTTCCTCTTCTCCTTTGATTAAACTTCTCATTCTAATACTTTCTAAAGTATTAAACATAAAATGTGGGTTTATTTGACTTTGAAGAGCTTTAAGCTCTGCTCTATTTTTAGCTAATTCCAATTCCTTTTGCTCAATATCCTTCTTTAAAATTACATCTATTAAATCCTCAATTTTTACTACCATTAGATTAAAGTTATCCATTACAGATCCTATTTCATCCTTACCTACATTGTTATCTATAGTATCAAACTCTCCATTCTTAACTTTTTTCAAATGTAAAGTTAATAGTGATAACCTATTAGTTATAGAATATGATACCATTAAAATTACAATGGTGGGAATTAATAAATTTAAAATTAATAAGCATATAATAATTAACTTAATTTTATTATTATTAAATATTTTATTATAAATATCTTTTTCTGCAGTTACAATTATATTACATATCCCATTATATCCATTTATTTCATATTCCTGTTCTAACAATATATCTTTAGGTATTATTTCATCTATAGTACTAACTTTTAATTTGTTGCTATTTAACTCATTATTTGAAAATAATATATGTTTATCATTACATATATATATATCTACTCCAAAGTTATTATATTCAGAAATTATCTCTTTCAAAATAGAATTATAGTTCATGTCTATCTTCAATATCTTCTCATTATCATATGAAAAATAATCTAGCTTTTTTACAAGTGAAATACCTATATCTCCATCTTCATTATAACTTGATGAAATATTAACTTTTTTATTACTATTTATAAAATCTTTATACCATTTATTTCTCTTAATTTTTGAAGTTAATTTAACCATATCACTACTATTTGAAATAGTCTCATTATCAGTATAAATTGTAATGCTATATTCATTTTGTGAATTATAATAATATCTTAAAAAATTATTATCTAACATATACATATACCCTTCATAAAACTCTATTGGATCTTCATATTGCATAGAAATAAAATCATCTACAACCTTTGACCTATATAATTGATTTGAAACCGATATAGAATCTTGCATTACCCTATCTAAATTTAAAACTACTCTTTGGATAATAGCTTTCATCTCATCTTTTTGCTCTTTAATAATGTTATTACTTATATTGTTGTATATAATTAAATTACTTGTTAACATAGGAATTAATACAGCAAAGAAAAAAATACTAAAAAGCTTAGTTTTTATACTATAGTTGTTTATCACAAAAATTCCCCTTTTATAGAATACTTATATCTATTGATTTTTACTACATATCTATATTATTACATATTTCTATATTCAAAATAAAGAAAATCTGAGTATTTTTTACTTTTTATGTTTTTTGTGTATGCAAATAGTCCTATAGTACAACCAACAAATCCACCGGCAAAATCTGTACTTAAAGTTTTAGCATTTACATCACTAATTAATTCTTTATAATTATCTCCATCTATTGAATAATAGAATGCTAATTTTTGATAATTTCCAACTATTTTTAATCTTATTAAATTTGCTTCAACTTCGGAATCAGCAACAATAGTATCTAAACCATTAATTGTATTTATCAATTTTATTTTTCGAACTTCTGATTCCTTTGTATAAATAAACCTCATATTATGTTTATTATCTTGAACAATTGCTAATCCTGCACTATCACCATCATCACTTGGTAAAAATTCCATAGATGTTGCAGCTAAAAAATTATAATCCTCTTGTCTAATACATACATATGCTGGATTATCTAATTCATCTAACCCTATATTTTTTAAATATAGCCTTAAATATCCTGGCCTCTTTGTCAGTGAATATAATTCATCACTAGGGTTTCTCAATACTAAAAACTTATCACTTAACTTACTGCCATCAAAATGATAACATGATTCCTTTGTCTCAATTTTATATTCCTTCATACCTAAGTCATCATAATCTGATAGCATACCCTTTCCTTCATTAACAATAGGCCAATCATTTTCCCAGTTAATCTTTGCAATAAACGTTTCTCTTCCAATATTGCAATGCCCCTCACAATATCTGCTACCCAACATAACTATAAACCAATTATCATCCTCGGTTCTCACTAAATCACCATGACCAACATTTCTTATTTTATAATTTTTCCCTAAGTGTCTATGAGTAAATATCGGATTACATGGATTTCCTTCATATTCTCCAAATATATTTTTACTCCTTGCTATTGATATAGAATGTTCATTTGCAGTTCCCCCTTCTGCAATCATTAAATAATAATAATTATTTCTTTTATAAATATGTGGTCCTTCTGGCCATATTACTCCGTTAAGTGCGCCTTTCCACAGTTTTCTACTATTTCCTATTAACCTGTAACTTTCTAAATCAATCTCTTGTAACCAAATTTCCCAATCACCATTATATTTGCATCCATCACTATTAGGTCTTGTCCCTACATAATATGTTTTTCCATCATCATCAAAAAACAAACTTGGATCTATTCCTTCAGCATCTTCAATATAATATGGATCTGACCATGGCCCTTCTGGATTATTAGCGGTAACAATAAATGTTCCTCCTCTTGAGATATTAGTTGTTATAACATAATACTTTCCATTATTATACCTAATTGTTGGCGCAAAAATCCCCTCTGAATGTTTTGTATTAGTTAAATTAAGTTGAGATTCTCTTGTTAATACATTTCCTATCTGACTCCAATTAATCAAGTCCTTACTTCTAAATATAGGTACTCCTGGAAAATAAGAAAATGTTGAATTAACCAGATAATAATTATCATCCACTCTACATATTGATGGATCTGGATAAAAACCTTTTAAAATTGGATTAATTAATTTATTCATATTTATTTCTCCTTAAATAATTAGTTAGTGTAAAGTTTTTTACACTACCTTTCTTTTAAATTCTTTATATATCAAGGTTTCGAAAGTTTTTTTGTATAAAAAAACAACGACCCCCTAATTTCATGTTAAAATTGAATATCCAAACAAACAAATTTAACCCTGAAAGGATGTCGTTATTATGGATTCAATTATAACTTATTTAATCACTTATAATCAATATTTAATTAAAATTATTTATCAACTTCTTATTTTTATTTCAACACATATACCACTAAAACAGATGGCATTTGGTGACTCAAATAGCCCGGTATATCAAAAATTCAGAGTTGATAAGCTACCTACAATTCTTAAATTTGAAAAGGTAGATTATAAATTACTTTTAGCTTATTACAAACACAAATATAATAAGATCGTAAAACCCGTCCAAAGACGTAACGATAAGTCTATTCCTGAGAAAACTAAATGTCCTAAATGTGGAGCACCTCATGGATATATTTACGATAATAATGGTAGTAAAGGACAATTTAAATGTAAAGTTTGTGGTCTTACATTTAAAGAAACTAATTACGCAACTAAACCAATAGTATTTGTATGTCCTTATTGTGGTGCTACGCTTACGGAACAAAAGCAACGTAAGCACTTTAGAATACATAAATGTAATAATTCCAAGTGTTCCTACTGCCAAAAAAATCTTAAGAAGCTTCCAAAAGATCTTAATCCTTCAGATAAATATAAATACAAGCTTCACTACATATATCGTGAATTTAATCTTGATTTCTTCAAAATGGACTTATATCCAATATCAAAACATGCAACTGGATTTAGTTTTAAAAAGTTTAATCCTCATATAATGGGATTATGTCTTACTTATAACGTTAATTGTAAGATGTCTACACGACAAACAGCTCATGTTTTAAAGGAGGTCTATGGAATACAAATTTCACATAGGACTGTTGCTAATTATGCATTAACAGCTGCGGCTGTTATTAAACCATTTGTTGATACATTTGATTACAAACCATCTAAAATACTTTCTGCCGATGAAACTTATATAAAAGTTAAAGGTGTTAAGCACTATGTTTGGATTGTAATGGATGCTTGTAAAAAGTCTATTCTTGGTTATCAAGTATCTGATACAAGAGCTACTGGCCCATGTATATTAGCAATGCGTATGGCTTTTGATAAGTTTAAGAACTTTCCTGGAAAAGCTTTAAACTTCGTTGCCGATGGTTACAGTGCATATCCGTTAGCGAAGCAACAATTTGAATTAGAAGAAAATAAAGAATTTAATCTAACTCAAGTTATAGGACTTACTAACGATGATCCAGTATCTGAAGAATTCCGTTGGGTTAAGCAAGTTGTAGAGCGTTTAAACCGTACCTTTAAATCTTCCTACAGAGCTACCTGTGGTTATGGAAGTGATGAAGGTGCTCTTTATGGTTTCTCTCTTTGGGTTGCTTATTACAACTTCTTACGACCGCATCCTTACAACTACTGGAGACCATTAAATGAACTTAAACAACTAGATGGTATTGATAATATGCCTGCAAAGTGGCAAATTCTTATCAGTCTCGGTCAACAAACCATATTACATATGCAAGAATCTAAACCTTCTTGATAAACTATAAATCTAAATATTGATTTAATTTTTGCCTCCGATACCGAAGGTCTTTTTGCTATACCCAAATCTAAAGTTAAACTTGAAATTTAAGTACTATTTTTAAATTTATTACTAATCAAGTTCTAGTGCTATTTTTTCATACGAAACTTTACACTATCAATAATTATTGATTCATATAAACTAATATTTACAAACTTACTTAAGATAAGCCAATATTATTTTAATATTGACTTATCTTATACACCTTACCACACTCTATAATTACCACTTAACGCTAGTAAAGCAAATATATAAAGACAATTATCATAGTATCTTCTTGCACCAGTTCTTAAAGGTGTATTCCAAAACTTTTCAATACATTCCTTAGAGTATTTCCCCCTATTTACCAGTGATCCCATTGCATTAGTTGCTATAATAGCTGTAGGATGTAATGCTTTCTCATTTATTATAGTTCCATCTATTTCATATACTAAATCATCTTTACCTTTAACTGTTTCATTAAAAAATACTTGTATTTTTTCTATACATTCACACTCCCACTGTTCCTTTTCAAACCAATAATAATCTAATGCTAAATTTCCAATAACTCTATATGAATCACTATAATACCTTTGGCGATTATCATTACAGTAAGGTTCACCATTGTAGTATGAATATTCTGGTGCTAAACCAGTAATAGGATTACAAGCTTTTTTCAAATATTCTCTACTACTATTAGCTGCTTCTCTCCAAAATTCTCTATCTTCCTCATTAGCCCAAAGTGAAAATAATTCATAAAAATGTGGTAAATGATATGATGGATCTGTAATCTCTAAATTAGGTACAAACTTTATAAGTTTATTTTCTGGATTCCACATTGGGTTTCCTTCACCCTCTTCTCCTTTATGAATACATTCATGTAGTATATCCTTTGCTTCTTTAGAGTAATTAAAAATTCCTTCTCCATCTCCCCATCTGTGTGATGCAAAAAATAATGCTAAAGCAAAATATTCTTCTCCATCAGGAGCTGGACCATCTGAATTTTTAACTCCCTCCGTTGATACAGACCAAGCAAAATACCCTTTATTTATACCACTTTCCATCCACATATACTTTTTAGTCCATTTCCATAATTTATCAAATTCTTGTTTCATATCTCTTTGTACACACATCATCATTGCATATGACATACCTTCTGTTCTAGCATCATTATTTCCTGTATCAACAAAATATGCCATATCATTACCATACTCATGATATAACTTTTCACAATCTGGTCCATAAAACATAGTATTATATACATCATCTAGTCTATTTTCTATTTCTTCAATTGAATATCCATATTCATTAAGTATATTTCTATAATTTTTTTCATTGTATTTAATCATTACTCTTTAACTCCTCCAATAGTAAGTCCAGATACAAAGTATCTTTGTAAGAATGGATACAAACATACAATAGGTACTGCAGTTACAATAGTTATAGCTGCACGAATAGATGTTGGTGTTACAATACTACCTGCATTTTTCATAACTTCAGCACTTGCTCCCTGTGTAGTGGTCGAAGATAATAATTTCATAAGTTCATATTGTAAAGTTGTTAATGAATTATCTGCCGAACAATAAAGCATTGCATCAAACCATGAATTCCATTGTCCAACTGCGACAAATAATGCAACTGTAGCAAGTACTGGTTTACAAAGTGGAAGAATTATTTGAATAAATATTCTAAAATCTCCAGCTCCATCAATCTTTGCTGATTCTATAAGACTATATGGTATACCATTAATAAATGTTCTTATAACTATCATATTAAAAGCACTTATTAATCCTGGTATAATATAAACCCAAAAGTTATTTAATAAATGTAATTCTTTCATTAAAATATATGTTGGAATCATTCCACCACTTACATATATTGTTAAAACATAAATGAATGATAACTGCTTCTTATATATAAATTCCTTTCTACTCAAAACATATGCTAACATAGCTGTTAAAAACACCGATAAAACAGTTCCTATTACCGTTCTCGCAACAGATATAAACGCTGCTTGTCCCAAATTTTGATTTGCAAAAACGGTTTTATAATTTTGAAGTGTAAATATTCTTGGCCATAAGTGTATTCCTCCTCTTACTGAATCAATACCATCATTAAAGGATACTGCTAAAGTATTTATAATAGGATATAAAGTAACAATAACAAATACAATTAGAAAAATTGCTATAATTGTATCAAATATTATATCTTTAGTGCTTCTTTTACGTCTTCTAATTTCCATTTTAATCATCTCCTTATGCTAGAATAAACTTTCTTGCCCAGCTGATTTTGCAGCTTTATTTGCAATAAAAATTAATATAATACTAATTACACTCTTAAATATTCCTGCTGCAGTAGCTAGTGAATAGTTATTCAATCCAATACCATATTTTAACACAAAAATATCTATTGTCTGAGAAACATCCTGAATTAAACCATTACCTAATAAATACTGTATTTCAAAACCAGCATTTAAAATATTACCAATATTTATTATTAATAATATAAATATTGTAGGCTTTATACCTGGTAAAGTTACATGCCATATTTTTTGTAATCTACCTGCTCCATCAATTTCTGCAGCTTCATATAAGTCTGTATTAATGGATGTCATTGCTGCTAAATAAATAATACTTCCCCATCCTACTTCTTTCCATACATTGGTTGCACCTACAATTCCCCAAAAATATTTTGGATCTGCAAAAAAGTTTATAGGATTATCTACTAAATTCATGTTTTTCAATATTTCATTTACAACCCCTGTAGATGGTGATAAGACTTCAGCAACAATTCCTGTTACTACTATCCAAGATAAAAAGTGTGGTAAATATGATACTGTTTGTACAAACTTTTTTGCATGTCTATTTCTTACCTCATTAAGTATTAATGCTAATCCAATAGAACAAATAAAACCAAGAGATAAATTTATTAAGCTCATCGCTAGAGTATTTCTAAGTACCTTTAAAAATACATCATCCGAAAATAGAAATTTAAATTGTTCAAATCCAACCCATATTTGATCAAATACCCCTTTTCCTGGTTTATAATTTTGAAAAGCCATTACCCATCCTGCAAGAGGAGCATAACAAAATATAGCTACATAAATAATAAACGGAATAGCCATCAGAATAAGTGTTTTTTGTCCTTTAATTATTTCCCATGTACTTTTTTTATTTGTATTTATATCTATTTTTTTCTCTACATTACTTATTTTTTTGGTTTTGAATTTAATCTCCATACTAATACTCCTATATTCAAATATAGGGTATCTTTCGATACCCCTTTATTATTTTAATTTTCGAATTCCTCTACTCTTCTCTTAACTTCATCTGTTATAGCCTTCTCATAAGCTTCTATATCAGCCTTTGTTGTTAATTCATTCATATATTTATCCCAAGAAGCTTCAAATTCACCATCTTTACTCATAATAACTTTAGGCAACCATTGTCTTTTAATATCATCCATTTTTTGCATTGCTATTCCAGCCTCTGAATCTGCTGATAAAAGATTAGTAAATGAATATATTGGGTACCATGGTCCCATATCTTCAAATGTCTCTCCTAAGAAATCTGGGAATTTTTCATATCCATATGCATCTAATATTTTTTTATCTATCTCACTTAAAGTTTCATAATATTCTTTAGGTTGATCTCCTGGTTCAATAGTGTTAATATTATCTTTTAACATTCCTCTAAAATGTGGTAAATATGCATAATCGCACATGTTTTTAAGTTTCCATTCTTCATTCTTTGGATTATTTCTTTGCTCTTCTGTTCTATAAAATACGCCATCTTCACCTACGTGATAATCAACGCCTTCTTCTCCCCAATATCTTAATTTCATAATTTCTTCATCTAATAAATCATTTAATAATTGTAATGCTCCATCAACATCCTTACAACTTACAGAAACCCCGATACCATTTGAAACATTTAATGCTGTTACTGCTCTATATTTAGGTTGTACATTTTCATCCATAACTAAACCTAAAGGAACCCAAGTTCTCTCATCTAATCCTTGTTGTATTAACGCTGTTTCAGCTGATTGAAATTGCCAATGTTGGTCTATCATACCAAGTACTGTTCCTGTTGAAAGCTTTGCAATATATTGATCATATGAATTAGTAAATGCTTCTGGATCTACTATTCCTTTATTATACATTTCATTTAGTTTTTCAAAATATTCCTTAGCTTCCGGAATAGTATTATAATTTTTTGCTTCTAATGTTTCTGGATCTACTATTGCTGACCCATCATTAGGATATCCTGCTAAGAATTGTGGTGGGTTTTCTAGACAGAAATATCTCCAGTCATATGTTAATATTTCAAAACCTATTGTTGGATTACCATTTATAGTTGGATTTGCTTCCTTATATCTTTCAATCAAGTCAAAATATTGATCTAAAGTTTTTATTTCAGGGTAATTATCCCATTCTAATACTGCCTTTTGTATCCAAAACGCCTCATCATTAAAATAAGTTGCTGTGTCTTCACCTTGTGTTACTCCAAATTGCGGTATTATATAAATATGACCATCTTCAGATCTAACTTTATCCCATTCTTTTTCAGTTAAATAATTTTTAAGATTAGGATATTTATCTAAATGTTCATCTAACGGTATTAATGCTCCCGCATCAATAAGATTTTGTGTTCCATCTCCACCATCTATAAAATCTGGATACTCTCCTCCCGCTATCATAACTCCAATTCTTTCTTGAGCTGTTTGTCCTGTCAACCATTGCTCATCTACCTTTGCACCAATTTTTTCTGCAATTACATTTTTAAGTCTATTATCATCTGGTAATTCTTTTCCTGGAACTGCATAGAAGGCTGTGTATGTTTTTATACCATCTTCATTTGATTTTTCTGATGCTACATTCTCATTAGCTTTTGATCCCCCTCCACAGCCAGTTAGAATTGACATAGATATTATACCCGCCATAATAGTCGATATCATTACTTTTGATTTTCTCATTTTTCTTCCCCCATTCCTCTTTTATATGATTTTTATAACCAACCATTAACTTAATTATACGTTTACATTTGATCATCCTCAACATAGCAAATTATATAAAAAATACCAATAATTATATATTAATATTTTTTTATTCTTTAAAAATTAAAATAGAGTGTTATATAACACTCTATTTTAATCACTATATTCTTTTACTCTTCTTTTAACCTCATTAGTAAGAGCTTTTTCATATTCATTTATATTTACATTACTTCTAAGTTCATAAATATATTTATCCCAATTATCTTCAAAGTCATCTATACTTGACATTATAATTCTAGGAAGATAATTACGTTTAATTTCCGTCATTTTTTGCTTTGCAATACCAGCTGGTGTATCTACAGATAAATTGTCTGAAAATGAATATATAGGATACCATGGTGCTACATCATAATCTACTTTAGGTATAAAATCATTAAAAGTTTCATATCCATATGAATCTAATATTTCTCTATCACTTGTCCCTAAATTTTCATAAAATTCTCTAGGTTGTTCCCATGGTACAACAGCGTTTATTCCATCTTCTAAAATCCCCTTATACATAGGCAAATATTGATAATAACACATATTATTTAATATCCACTTATTATCTAATGAGTTTTCTCTCTGCTCATCTGTTCTATAAAATTCTCCATTTTCATCTATCATATAATCAATATTCTTTTCTCCCCAATTTCTTAAAATAAGAATTTCAGGATCTAACAAATCATTGATGACTTTCATTGCCCCATCCACATCTTCACAACTCTTTGTTATTCCTATTCCCTTACTAGAGTTTACTACCATATAATTATAGTAGTTAGGCATTATATCTTCGTCTATTGTTAATGCTAATGGTACCCATCTTCTATTATTAAATCCGCTTTGTAATAATTGAATATCTACACTTTCAAATTGCCAATACTGATCTATCATTCCAAGGACTGCACCAGTTGATAATTTATTTAAATACTGATTATATGATATCGTAAAAGTATCTGCTTCTATTAATCCCTTATTATAGGCTTCGTTTAATTTTTTAAAATATATTTTTGCTTCTGGAATATCACTATATATTTTTGCTTCTAAAGTATCTGGATCTACTATTGCACCTCCATCATTAGGATATCCAGCTAAAAATTGTGGTGGATTTTCCAAGCAGAACATTCTCCAGTCATGAGTTAGAATTTGAAATCCTACAGTTTTCTCTCCATTTATAATTGGATGTGCCTTTTTATACCTTTCAATTAGATCAAAATACTCATCAAGTGTTCTAATATTAGGATAGTTGTCCCATTTTAATACCTCTTTCTGTATCCAAAAAGCTTCTCCTTTATGAATTGTACTCTTATCTTCACCCTTAACTACACCAAACTGAGGAATTGTATAAATATGCCCATCATTATCAGTTATCTTTTTACAATCACTTTCTGATAAATAATTTTTTATATTAGGATATTTATCTATATAATCTTCTAAAGGTACTAATACATTTGCATCCTTTAGTGTTTGTGTATCATCTCCACCATCTATAAAATCTGGGTATTTCCCTGATTCAATCATACTTTGAATTTTCTCTTCTGGAGTTTTATTATTCAACCACTCTTCCTCTATTTCTGCTCCTATTTTCTTAGCTATAACATTTTTAATTCTATTCTCATCTGAAATTTTTTCCCCTGGAACTGCATAAAATGCTGTAAACTTTTTAATATTTATATCACTATTATTTATTTTTTCATATATACGTACTGAAATAATCAAAAATATAATGCTTATTGCAACATATATTGCTCCTTTTTTTAATGGACTCATAATAAACTCCTATTTTGTTCTTTAATTTTTTATCATTATTTTTACTTAATAACCTTATTATATCTTATTTTAATTCCAATCAAAATAAATAAAATTGATATAATCATCATATACATAAGGTTTTCATTACCTGTTTGTGGTAACTTATTGATATTGTTATTATTCCCTGTACTATTTTTCTTAATAACACTAACCTTTATTTCCTTTGTTACACTTTCTCCCATACTATCTTCTACAGAGTATATTACTTTGTAATCTCCAATCCTTTTTGTATCTACAGTATTTTCCACAACCTTTATCTTATCAGTTATATCCCCATCTTCTTTATCATTAGCCTTAACTATACTATATGGATTAAACTCATCACCTAGATTTAATATTATATCGTTAGCAATTATTTCTGGTACAGTATTATCTTCACTAGGAATCTCAACATCATCATTTTTATTTAATATAATATTTCCATAATTAATACTCTTTTGCCACCCTAATCCAGACATATCACACCAATTAGCTACTGCTACTCTTTTACCTGTAGCATCAGCATCATTAACTTGTACATCAAATCCAATTAATGAATTTTCTTTATTTTCTCCAACACAAATAGCGACCTCAACTATATATCCACCATCAACTATTTGGGTTGCTGAATCAAAATTATCTGTATCACAACTTCCGTTAAAACTCGTCTCATTTTTATAATTTATTCTATATTGAGCATCATCTTCATCATAGAATTGAGTTTTAGCATTATTTAAATCAACAAATAACTCGATAGAATCTTTCTCATGATCATATGAACTATCTGAGTTTAATATATCATCAGTAACTTCTGCTAGTACATATAAATACTTGCCATTCCATAAAGTTCTAACTTCTGCTATTGCCCCACCTTTTCCTACTGAAAAATTATTTACATTTATAACTTCAGCATTATTCCACGTATCATCAATTTCACCATCAATTTCTGGTAATCCTTCTACTGCATTCGTAATTTTAGAGGTAGGTTTAAATATAATTTCCCCAAACTCTTCTTCTTTTATTTCTCCCCCATTTATATCATTCCATACAGAAACTGACTTTAAGTTATCACCATAATAATTATTAATTCTAACTTCAAAGCTTATAGTATCTTCAATTTCTATTTCATTATCTCCCAATGGAATAGCTAGAGTGACATTATATCCACTTTCATCTACTTTTTCATTTTCACTAGTACGTTTTACAGTTATAGCTTCACTATTTCCAACATAAAACTCAATACTGTCATTATCATTTATTGATGTGTCAGTTATATTTGCATTTATATGAATATTTTCTTTATCCCAAACTACTTTTACATTAGCCTTTGTATCTTCCTTCCCTTCAATTCTTTTATTCACCTCTATACTATTGGATAACTTCCAAGCTAAATCATTAACTTCTTCTACTTTTTTCGCTTCTATACCCTTAGTTTTAACTGCAATGCTACTTGGCTCTACCAATGCCCAATAAGCAGGTTTTGATTTAAAATTTGTGTCAAATAATAATGGGGCATTCTTTCTTCCCTTTACTGGAAAATTATTAAGCCATGAATCATTATCAGTAACTCCCCATACTAAAGTCATATCAATATTCCCCTTAACTGTTTGCTCTTTAAATAAGTCAAACAACTCTTGATATCTATAAGCTTGTTCTAGTAATATTTCAGGAGTTATTGTAATTTCTCCGTCACTATCACTTTTGTATATAGATACATCTAATTCAGTAACTTGAACTGTAAAATCTGGATTATACTTCTTTAATTCTGCAAATCTTTCTATAGTAGCTTCAATACTCTTTACATCTGGATTATACATAGATATATGCATTTGTAATCCAACTCCATCAACAGGAACTCCAGCTATAAGAAGTCTTTCTATTAAATTGTATAATGCATCTTGCTTTCTACCAGCACTTTCAGCACCATACTCATTTATTATCAATTTAGCATTAGGATCTGCTTCTCTTGCTGCTCTAAATGCTGCTTCTATATAATCATCATCATCTCCATCGCCATCTAAATCTCCAATGATTCTTGCCCATTTAGAGTTTTCATTATCTCTTCTTAATCCATTTTCAGATATACCATCTGCCATTACTTCATTAACAACATCCCATGCATATACTTTTCCTGCATAACGACTTGCTACTGTAGTTATATGCTCTTTCATTCTTTCAAGTAAACCTTCACTTGAAACTTCTTTACTACTATCCTCTGACTCCTTAAAGAACCAGCTTGGCATTTGGCTATGCCATACTAAAGCATGCCCCCTCATAAGCATATCATTTTCATATGCATAGTTTACAACTTTATCCGCATCATCCCAATAATACATATCTTCACTTGGTCTCATAGGCTCAACCTTCATTACATTTTCTGCTACTATCGCATTAAAATGTTTGCTAATTAATGCTTCATATTCACTACCTTCTTGTAATTGCTGTGGCGTTACTGCTACACCTAAAACAAACTCTTCTCCTAGAGAGTCACTTAGAGTTTCATGTAATGACTTAATATTTGCTTCATGTTTATTATCTGGCTTTTCGATCTTAGCAAACTTTACTTCATCAATATAAAAGTCCATTAAATCATAATCTGCACTTTCAGGATCACTATCAGCAGTTTCTTTATATGAAGTCTCCATATAAAATGAATAACTCTTTAAATTTTCCGAGTTTGGAATTGTGTATTCACCTTCTATTAATGTCCATTCACCTTTTTTAACACTTTTTTCTGCTATAGTTTCATACTGAGTATCTTTATCTGTAAATTCATTTGAGAATTGTAATTTAAATGCTTTTTTATTTGGACCATCATTATATTTAACCCAAGTAGAAAGCTTATATGTTTCTCCTTCTTCTAGGTAATTTGTCATATTAATTATTGGCCCATCAAAAGTTTCAGTTCTATTAGAAACCTTTAAAGAACAGTTACCTTCATAAGCCTCTTCTACTATTTCTACTTTAGAATTTATTCTTCCCGAGAATTCATGATTTTCACTTTCAAAATTAAATTTCACTTCATCAGTAGTTTGTCCATCACCTTCTGAATCACTAGTGCCCTTTTCAGAAACTACAAAATCATCAAGTATATATGATAAATTTATATTGTTAGATTCTATTTTTATATTCAATGCAGTAAGTTCTTTATCTTCACTTGAATCCTCTAACTTATATGCTCCTTTCAATTCAATAGCTTCATTTGAATTTATTTGCACATCAACTATATTTTGTCCATCTAGCCATCCTCCTATATAATTATCATAATATTCTTCTTTTTTACCAGTTATTTTTCCACTTTCATCCAATACATTATATTGTCTATACACAGTTACATTAACAGAATTTGCACCTTCATTCTTAGCTCTAATTTTAAAGGAAATATCGTATACTTTTCCTTCTTCTAACAATCCCTTTAAGTCTAATGTTGCACCATTCCACCCTTGTGTTCTTTCTGAACATTCTAAACTGTAGTCACCACTTATAGGATTGTCAGTAATAATCTCTACCTTTCCATCTCCACTATTGTACCAATTGCCCTTGTTGCCATCTTCAAAGTCATAAAATACAACTTCTTTGTTAATCTCATTAGCCTCTACAGTTAGTGATGACAATGGATTTAATATAATTAATCCACTAAGCAATACACTCATAAATTTGATTTTTTTCATTTATATACCCCCTTGTATACATTTACATAATAAATATTACCATTTTTGTATTATATTTAAATCTAATGAATTATATATTTTGCATCAATAATTATTGTTTATATGCTAAATTATTATAGTTTTTTCTTTTAAAAGATAATATAACAAAGGGGCTGTATCAAAATAAATTCTGATATTAGCCGATAAAAAAAGGAGGGTTC
>OMGY01000474.1_pt1 | contig 46382 bp, 39 predicted proteins | sample 1674461 | NCBI WGS metagenome assembly OMGY01 (sample SAMN05578579, study PRJEB25193) | human gut metagenome | biome: Human Microbiome; feature: human-associated habitat; material: feces | host: Homo sapiens | place: USA:Birmingham | reverse complement strand
GAAAGTACTCTGCGGGACACCGCTTGGGAGGATAGGTCATCGCCGCTTCTCAGTTGCCCTTCTATCTTTAAAACGGATAGAAGGGAATTTTTTTATTCTATATATAAAAAAAACCGCGGACGTTTCGATGCGCCCGCGGTTTTTTGTAGATAGTATACAGCGGGACGGAAAGCGAGTACGGGCGCGAATCGTAATAGATAACCAAGCGAAGCAAGGAATGAAGCTGTGCGAAAAAAGGGGAACGGAATCGAAAAAAGTCGAAAAAGATAGAGAAAAACTATCGAAAACGATTGACAAAAACAGTCTTGAATAGTATACTGAAAAACAGAAAAACGTTAGCAAAACGCGAAACAAAAAGGCGGAAGCGGAAGAGATGAAAAAGAAGTACGAACGAGTGAAAGCGGAAACGCGGGAAATCGCCACGGACGCGGTGCGGACGTCGGGGGCGTACGTAAGCAGAAGCAGTACGGCGGACGTGGAGGACGTATACGATTTCACGTGGATGTCCGAAGTGGAATAACAATGAGCGGGAAGCGACGGAAGACAGAGAGTTACGGAACGCGGAGAAAAGGAGCGGAAAAGAAGGTGGAAACGATGAGGGGAACGAGAAAGAGAGTAGCGTGCGCGGCGGCGCTGGCGGTAACGGCAGCGCTGGCGGGTTTGTTTTTTATGTGGGAGAGTCCGGCAAAACCGGCGGAGAAACGAACGGCCGCGGCGATGGAAACGGCAACGGCGGAAGCGGCGGCAACGGAAGAAACGAACGGTGGATTCAGGATGCTGGACGGCGCGTCGGTGCGGCTGAGCAAGGACGGAGATTTTTACGGAATCCGGTTCGGAGCGAAAGTGGAGGACGCGACGAAGCGCTACGCGATGCTGATAGTGCCGGCGACGTTGTCGGCGGGGTACGAGCAAGGGAAAGAAACGGGGGAAACGCTGAGCGAATACTGCGAGCGTCGCGCGGAAGAAGCTGGCGGCAGGGTAGCGAAAGCGGAGGAGATGACGGCGGACGCAGAGAAGGAAATATCGTGCGCGCTGGTGAACGTGCGGTGGGAGAATCTGAACCGCGCATTTAGCGGCATAGCGTATTACGAAACGGAGGACGGGCGAAGAATCGAGGCTGCGCGCGCGGAAGAAAGCGAGAGAAGCGTAGCGGAAGTGGCGGAAAAGGCGTTGGAAGCGGGAGAGCTGACGGAGCGGGAACGCGCGGCGGTAGAGCGGCTGAAAACGGACGGAGCGAAGCAGGCGGACGGCATAGCGGTGGATACGGGATTGACGGACGAGTTATTCCGCGTGGTGAAAGAGTTGCCGGACGAGGAATACAGCGCGATGGATACGCTGCCCGGATTAGCGGGCTGGAAGGTGAGCGGTAAAACGCGCGTCCGCGTGCAAATGAACGCGGAGGTATGGAAATCCCGGCTGCGGTTCGATACGGGCACGGCAAGTTTTCTGCTGGAAGCCATGAATCGAAACGGAACGGTATCGCTCAGAAACGCGGCGGGGGAAACGGTGTGGAAAGCGGTTCTGGACGCTTCCGCGCGCAGGGAGTTTTTCATAGCCACGGAGCTGCTGGAAACTGCCGCGGAGGCGGTTTTCGAAAGCGAAGAAGCGGTGCCCGATAATGACACGGCGGTATATTACATGGGCGAAATCCGTGAACGCAGCGAAGCGGCAGCCGCCGCGGAAGCGCAGGAACGCATTGAAAAACTGCGGAAATTATACGACGCGGGCGAAACTGGCGGAGAGTTTGTCGCGGCGTTGAAAAGCGCGAAGCAGGAATACGAAACGGGGCTGAGCGCCGCGGCGAAAGCGCGTATTCCGGCTGCCGCAGAAACGCTGTCGAGGCTGTGGAGCGCCGTATTCGAAACCAGAACCGAGCTGTTTGCTCCGAAGTCCTCGCTTTGGCAAGAGTTTATTTCGGGCGGACCGCATCCGGTCAGGGGCAAAAACGTGCAGGTAAAAGTCGCCGCGGACGAGCTGTACGGGCGCGTCTGGACGGTTTCCAGAACGTACGAGCGGGATTCAAACGGCGAGATCCTTCCTGACGACGGCGACGGTTACGGATCTATGACGGAGATGACGTTTGGCGCGGCGCTTTCCGTTACCGACAAAGCCGCCCTGGCGGCGGAATATACCTGCATTAAGTTTTACGTGTATGTCGCGCATTCTCTGACGGAAAACGAAACGACGGATTTGTATTTCACGAAGATAGACGAGAGGTATTCTCAAACCGCCGCTGCGCAGGATAGAAAAAAAGTTACGTTGACAAACGGCGCCTGGACGGAGATTTCGCTGACAAAAGACGAATTTATTGCCTACGGCAGAATGACGGCGTTGTTTGCGATTCTTGCCGAAGAATCCGACGGGCGGGCAGGGCTCCTTAAATTCTCTCCGCTTTTTGCTTGTTCCTGATACTCCGGTTTTGCTCTCCGCGTTGTTGCTTGCTTTGCAAAAAACGCCCGCAACGAACGGCTTAACTGCTGAACGGCTAAAACGAAGCGGCTGCCGCCGTGCAAATAACACACACACAACCGGCGCACAAAACCGGCACAAAAAACGTGGTTCAAAAAAAACAGTGGAAAAAACGTGGCATAACAGCGCGTTGCAAAACGGCAAAAATAATCAACGATCAGACGAACGGCGCGGAAGGAATTCCGCGCTTTGTTGTTTCGTCTGCAAAGACCGTCGCTCCCACAACAATCTTGCCGCGTACGAAAAAAATAGCTACTTTGAAATAATCGGCAAACGGTGCGGTAGTGCGGTACACGAAACGGCAAAAAACAACGACAGAATCGGCGCTTGAAAAAAATCCGTCCGAAAAATCCTCGTGATTTTCCCCCGCCCGTTTTAAACGCTTGTTTTTCCCGCGGGAATATGGTATAATAATTTCTGTATAAACGAAAAACGCAGGGGATAGCGCGAAATGCAAAAACAGGAAGTTCTGAAAATTCATCCCGTAACGCTGGCGTTCGTCGGCGACGCGGTATATTCTCTGTACGTGCGCGAAAAACTGGTGAAAGCGGGCGAGGATAAGCCGGGTGTGTACCAGAAAGCCGCGTCGGCGGCGGTTTCCGCCCGCGGTCAAAACGAACTTCTTAAAAAGATCGAACCGCTGTTCACCGAAGAAGAGGCGGAAATTTTCCGCCGAGCGCGCAATTCCAGAAAAAACAGCAAAGCGAAAAACGCCACGGCGGCGGAATACAATCGTTCCACTGGGGTTGAAGCCGTCGTAGGCTATCTGTATCTCACTGAAAATTTTCCCCGCATCGAAGAAATTTTATCTTTCGCCGATATTTCTCCGGAAAAAACGCGCGAAGAAATTGCAAAAATCAAGGAGTTCAAGCCGTAACGCAATGAAAACCGAAGGCAGAAACGCCGTTCTCGAACTTTTGGAAACGGATAAAAACATCGATAAAATCTTAATGGAAAAGGGCGGCAAGGGCTCGCTTTCCGTCATCTTCGCCGAGGCGCGAAAAAAGGGCGTGCGCGTGCAGTACGCGGAAAAAGCCGCGCTGGATAAAGAGAGCGAAACGGGCAGGCATCAGGGCGTGATTGCCTATTCCACCGATTACGAATATTACGACGTGGAAGATATCATCGCAAATCCGCGCAGCGAAAAGGGCGGCTTTGTTATTCTTTGCGACGGCGTTGAGGACGTGCATAATTTAGGTAGCGTCATCCGCGTGGCGGAATGCGCGGGCGCGGACGGCGTAATTATTACGAAAGCGGGTTGCGCGCCCGTGAACGAAAGCGTGATCCGCATTTCCGCGGGCGCGGCGGAGCACATGAAAGTTGCGCGCATTGCCAATCTGCGCACGGCGATCGAAAAGCTGAAAGAAAGCGGCTTCTGGGTGTACGGGCTGGAAGCGGGCGAAGAGGATATTTACGCGCAGGATTTTTCGGGCAACGTGGCTCTTGTCATCGGCGGCGAGGACTGCGGCGTGAGAAGAGTAACCCGCACGCTGTGCGATAAAATCGTGGCGTTGCCGTTAAAAGGCAAGGTAAATTCGCTTAACGCGTCCGTGGCGCTCGGCATTGCTGCATACGAAGTTTTGCGACAGAGAAAATAAAGTCGTAAAACGTTTCGATTTTTCGCCGGCGGCGCGATAAAAATGGCGACGACGGATGAAAATCGCAGAAATCACGGCGCGGCAAGCATAAAAACAAGGAAGAAAAAATGAACGAAATCACGGCGAAAAACGCGGAAGATAAGCTGGCGAAAGCGGCGCAGAAAGGCGATAAGGCGGCGGAAGAGAAACTTCTGAACCGGTACGCCCCCCTCGTCCGTTCGGCGGCGCGCCGTTATTTTCTGCAGGGCGGCGAAACGGAGGACCTCATTCAGGAAGGCATGATCGGCTTGTATTCCGCCATCCGCGATTACGTTCCGGAAAAGAACGGCTCGTTTTCTTCGTTCGCGTATGTGTGTATTTCGCACCGAATTTTAGACGCGGTGCGCACGTCGCTGAAAAAGCGCAATCAGCCGCTGAACACCTCGGTGCCGTTGCTTGCGGCGGAGGGCGTGGCGTCGGGAAGCGATCCGCTGGAAAGCATGATCCGACTCGAAAACAACCGCGAATTCGCGGGGAAGATGTCCGGCGTGTTATCCGATCTCGAATTCCGCGTGGTAACGATGTACGTAGACGGCTTTTCTGTTTCGGAAATCTGCGAAGCCACAGGCAAAAGCGTGAAAAGCGTGGATAACGCGCTGCAACGCAGCAAGAAAAAAATCACGCAGTCGTTCCGCACCTGAAACGTCGGCAACGGAAAACGGCAGCCGAAAACGTCAGCGAAAAGCAACAATGCAAACAATAACGAAAAAACGGCAAAATTAAAACGAACAAAGCAAGGCAATAAGGCAAGGAGAACACACGGAAAATGGCGTATCAGGCGTTATACAGAACGTTCAGACCGAAAACGCTCGACGACGTAGTCCGTCAGGAACACGTCGTAACCATTCTGAAACATCAGATAGAAACGGGCAAAATCGGGCATGCGTATTTATTCTGCGGTCCGCGCGGCACGGGCAAAACCAGCATCGCGAAAATTTTCGCTTCGGCGATCAACTGCGAAACGCCCGTCAACGGCTCGGCGTGCGGCAAATGTCCCACGTGCAGGGCGCTTGCCGAAAAGGGAAATCTGGATATTTCGGAAATCGACGCCGCTTCGAATAACGGCGTAGACGAAATGCGCGAGCTCAGAGAAAAAGTGCAGTATCCGCCCGTGGCGGGCAAATATAAAGTGTACATCGTCGACGAGGTGCACATGCTTTCGGCGGGGGCGTTCAACGCGCTTTTAAAAACGCTGGAAGAACCTCCCGCGCACGCGGTGTTTATTCTTGCCACTACCGAGGCGCAGAAAATTCCCGCTACCATTCTTTCGCGTTGTACCCGATTCGATTTCAAGCTGATTCCGCAGAAAGACCTTGAAGATCGCCTGAAATACGTGCTGAAAACCATCGGCAAAGAATACGAAGAAGAGGCGGTTGCCGCGCTGGCGCGCGCGGGCGCGGGCAGTATGCGCGATATGCTTTCGCTTGCCGATCCCTGCGTTTCGTATTCCGAAGGAAAGCTTACGTACGCCGACGTTACGGCGGTTTTGGGCACGGCGGATTTTTCGTCTACGGCGGAACTTTGCACCGAAATTCTGAAAGGCGACGGCGGCTCGGCGCTGGAAAAATGCGAGGCGATTCTGGCGGAAGGCAAAAGCGTGGCGCTGCTTATCAAAGACGTGCTGCAGTTTTTCAACGGCTGCGCGGTAGCGAAAACGTGCGCGCACGGCGAAAAATTACTGCTTCTCCCCGCGGACAGGTATGCGCTGTTGAAAACGGCGGCGGCTGCGACGGATAACCGCGCTCTGGTGCGCGCGCTTGAAATTTTCGCGCAGGCGGAAAGCGATTGCCGCTATACCACAACGCCGAAAATTACGCTGGAAACCGCCGTATTGAAAGCGGCTGCGGTGAAAGAGGACGAGGATATTTCCGCCATCGTCCGGCGGGTGAAACTTCTGGAAGAAGCGCTGGAAAAACTGCAGAGCGGCGCCTCGGCGCTGCCCGCTCCTTTGGCGGCGCGGGCGCAGCCGCTAACCGCAAATCCGGCGGCGGAAACGCCGAAAACGGCGCAAAAAACGGGCGGCGAATTTCCCGAAGAAGCCCCGCCGGACGAAAACGAAACGGGCGGAAATTTATATCTCGATAACGATTATATCCGCGCCGACAAAGCGCGGCAGACGAGAAAAGCGCAAAGCGCGGCGGCATTGTCGGCACAGTCCGGGCTGTCCGATACGCCGTTTGCTCCGGCGCCGCGTTCTGCGGCGGGCGCGGCAAGTATAGCCGACTCGGCGGCAGCAACGTCCGCAACAACCGTCGCGGCAGGGGCGGCAAACGCGGCGACGGGCGACGCGAAAGTAACGTTCGGCAAATTTCTGCGCGCGCTGCGCGCGGTGGGCAACGGCGTTCTTTTTACCATCTGCATGGATATGGAAAGCGCGTTCGACGGCGGCACGTTTGTGCTGTACACCACCAAGGAAACGCTTTTGAACACGTTGAAGCGGGAAACGAACTTCCCGGTTGTGCAAAGCGCCCTGAACAAAATCGGCATCACCGATTTCGACTTACGTTTAAAGGGCAAAGAAAAAGACGATACGAATAAAGCGATCGACGAAATCAAAGAAAAATTCGCCGGCGCGAATATCACGGTAAAACCGTAAAATACAATAAAAATACAGGAAAGCGAGGAATAAAATCATGGCTGGATTCGGCGGCGGAAACATGCAGAATTTAATGAAACAGGCGCAGAAAATGCAGGAGGAAATGCAAAAGACTTCCGAACTTCTGGACGACTGGGAAATCGTGGGCACCAGCGCAAGCGAAGCGGTGGTGGTGTATATGAACGCGAAAAAAATCATCAACGGCATCGAACTGGACGAAAGCGTCGTAGATCCCACCGACGTGGAGATGCTGGAAGATCTGATTATGGCGGCGATCAACGACGGCTATTCCAAGGCGGATAAGGTGTACGAAGAAAAAATGGGCAAATTCGGCGGCGCCGGCGGCATGGGAGGCTTGCTGTAATGGACGTGTTCATCGAACCGATCGGCAGGCTGATCAACGAATTTTCGCGCCTGCCGGGCGTGGGCAAAAAAACGGCGCAGCGCTACGCCTACAAAATCGTGGATATGAGCGAAACGGAGGCTCGCGCCTTTGCCGACGCGATTATCAACGTAAAACAGAAAGTGCGTTACTGCAAAATCTGCGGCAACTTCACGGAGGGCGACGTGTGCGAAATCTGTAAGCGCCGCGATCCTTCCGTCATCTGCGTGGTGAAAGAACCGCGCGACGCTTCGGCGATTGAAAAACTGCACGAATTCAAGGGCGTGTATCACGTTCTTCACGGCGTTATCGATCCCATGGAAGGGGTAGGTCCCAACGATATCCGCATCCGCGAACTGCTTGCCCGCATACAGGAAGGCAACGTGAAAGAGGTGATTATCGCTACGAATCCGGACGTATCGGGCGATGCCACGGCGATGTATATCGCGCGGCTTGTCAACCCGCTCGGCGTAAAAGTTACGCGGCTTGCGCACGGTATTCCCGTCGGCTCGGAAATCGAATTTACCGACGACGTTACCCTTTCCCGCGCGTTTGCGGAACGCAACGCCATATAAAAAACAGGAGAATCAAGGAGAAACTATGAAAATATCAGTGCTCGGTTGCGGCAGGTGGGGTTCGTTCATCGGCTGGTATCTCGAAACGCACGGCAACGACGTGTGCCTGTACGGTCCCGAAGGCGGCGAAGCGTATACGGTGCTTGCGGAAACGGGCAAAAACGAATACGTCAGTCTGGATAAGCGCATCTTTTTAACGTGCGATTTATCCGCCGCGCTCGATTTTGCCGATACGGTGGTGATTTCCATTCCCTCGCAGGCGCTTCGCGGATTTATGAAGAAAATCAAAGAAACCAACCCCGCGGCAACGGAAAAAACGTTTATTCTGTGCATGAAAGGCGTAGAGGTTTCCACGGGCGATCGTCTGTCGGAAGTGTTGATCGAATCGGGCGTAAAAAAGGAACATATCGCCGTATGGGTAGGCCCGGGGCATATTCAGGCGTTCACGCAGGGGATTCCCAACTGCATGGTGATCGATTCTTATTCCGAAGAACTCAAACGCCGTCTTTGCGACGAATTTACCTCTCCGCTTATCCGCTTTTATTACGGCGAGGACATTATCGGCACGGAAATCGGGGCGGCGGCGAAAAACGTGATGGGTATCGTGGCGGGCATGCTGGACGGCTGCGGATTCAACGCGCTGAAAGGCGCCCTGATGGCGCGCGGCGCGCGGGAAGTGGCAAGGCTGATCAAGGCGATGGGCGGCAACGAACTTTCCGCTTACGGGCTGGCGCACCTCGGCGATTACGAAGCCACGCTGTTTTCTCCGTATTCGCACAACAGGGCGTACGGCGAAGCGCTGATTACGGGCAGAATTTTCGAAAAGCTCGCAGAGGGCGTTCCCACGGCAAAGGCGCTGAAAGTACTGGGCGAAAAATACAAGGTGGATTTGCCCATCACCAACGCCGTATACGAAATCTGCTACGAAAAACGCGAGGACGAATCGGGCAAAGAAAAGGGCTTGCGGATTCTGGAACGTCTGTTCTCCCGCGAAGTAAAAAGCGAATTCTGCGATTAAGCCGCTTTTTTTGCTCTTTCCCCGTCGGGGGAAAGCAGGCGTAAAAGTTACATATAAACACAAAAAAGACTGTAAATCTATCTTATTCGGATAGATTTACAGTCTTTCTCTTATTGTCGTTTTTTACAGCCTTTTTTTCTGTCTGATAATCAATCTCTTTGTATCAGGCGATGATAGGGCACCCACGCGATAATCAGCGCCAGCGCTGCCAGCGCCGAAACAACTCCGCAGGTAAAAAACGAAAAGTTCATGCCCGCAAGCATGGCGGCGGTTTCCGCGCTTGCGCTACCCGCCAGTTTGATTACTCCCGTGGGCACCGCGTATAAAATCAGGAAGGGCAGCCAGCCCAGCCAGATGGGCAGTTTCAGTTTTACCACGGGGTTGGCGGTTGCCGCTTTGCATAAAATTTTCAGCACGATATACGCCCACGTAAACAGCGTAAACAAAATCACGCCGCCCGTAATTTTCATCACGAGAAGAAAGGTATTCATTTGCCCGCCGATTTTTTCGTTGATCGCCTGCGTCAGCGAATCTTTCAGCGCCTGCATCGAATCCGCTTCACCGCCGCCCGTCGTTTCTCCCGAACTCCCGCCGGAACCCGCCGTTTCGCCCGATGCTTCGCCGGTGCCGATAAAGAGGGTGGAAGTTTTCGCCGCCGTAAAGGTCGCCGCGGCGGTTTCTTTGTCGGCGCCCGTGCCGTTGCCGTCGCCGTTTTCGTTGTTGCCGCTGCCGGAATTTCCGGATAACATCTGCGCCAGCATATCGGTAATCAGCTTGTCGGCGTCGATGTTCCCGTTCTCGTCCGCCACTTCTTTCAGCATTTTTTCCATTTCGGCTTTTGCCGCCTGCTTATCCGCTTCCGGCATGTCGTTGCCCGTTTCCGATTTGTAAACGTTCGCAATCGCGTCCGCCGCGGCGTCGGAAACGGAAGAAACGGTGGCGTCGTCTTTCATCAGCGCGTCCGTCAGTTTATCCAGTTCCGCGTTTACCGTTTCTTCGTCTTTCCACTGATATTCTGCGCCGCCGTCTTTCAGCGTCTCTTTCAGCGAATTTTTCGCCGTGGCGCGTACCGCGGCTTTCGAAACTTCTTTCACCGTTCCCGAAAGCTGATTCGTCAGCGTTTCCGCGTTGTAATCCACCATTTCCGCCACCAGTTTTTCGCCGTCGGAAGCAAACGAAGCAAGAAACGTTTTTGTTTTCAGCGTGATGTCAAACGCCGCGTCGATCGGCTTTTTTTCCAGCTCGTCGGCGATTTCTTTCATCAGTTCTTCGTTTTCGCCCGATTCTCCCGTAATCGATCGAAACATTTCCGAGGTCAGCGTGCACGAAACGTTCACCTTCCACAGCGGCAATACAAAGTACGCCAGTACCGAAGCAAGGCAGATCGCCGTGATGATTACGTTGAAAATAAACGCAACGCCCTTGTGTTTCACCGTATACCCGCTCATGATATGTTCTCCTTTTTTTTGCTCGCGCATCGCGTGCGCGGCAGCAATAAAAACAATAAAATTATAGCACAACGTGCGGCATATCGTCAAGCGTTTGAAAAAGTCTTGTTTCATAGACAACTCGGCGATGTATAAAAATCGTCGGATTCCGCAAATTACGGATATGGAAATTTTAACTTATTCTTCCTTTTTAAACGCGTTGTATTGTATGCGGGCGGGCGGCGGACGCGTGCGTTGCAAAACGGGAAAAATCCGTACCCAAAGCGGCGTGCGCGCTCCGGACGATCGCGAAAACGCCTTTCCCGTCCGTCCGCAGGCGGAGGGCAGGTAAAGGGGGGCGCGATGGACGGAAAAAACAGAGAAAACTACAATAAAAATTATATTGCCTACGTCAATTCGTTCGCCCCGAAAACCAACCATTTCAAAAACTGTCTGCGCGCGTTTCTCGTCGGAGGGCTCATCTGCTGTATCGGGCAGTTTTTCCGCTATATGCTGGAAATCGTCTTTCATCTTTCGGGCGACGAACTGGCGGGTTCCGTCAGCGTGCTGCTGATTTTTATCGGCACGCTTTTAACGGGACTCGGCGTGTACGATCGCATCGGCAGAAACGCGGGCGCGGGTTCCATTGTGCCCATCACGGGCTTTGCCAACAGCGTGTGCTCGCCCGCCATCGAATTCAAAACGGAAGGCTGGATATACGGCACCGCGGCAAAAATGTTTATCGTCGCGGGACCGATTATCGTCTACGGCGTTCTTGCGGGCACGGCGGTGGGCATCATTTATTTATTGTTGCCGTAATTTCTCCGCACAAAGCATCAGAGGAGAGTAAAAATGCGTGAACAAAAATCTCAGACGATATATTTTCCCAACCTGCCGCGGGTGGCGGCAAGCGGCACGGTGGCGGGGCCGAAAGAATGTGCGGGCGTGGTAGGCAAATACGTGGATCTCGCGCTGGATAACGATATGTTCGGCGAAAGCACGTACGAAAAGGCGGAATGTAAAATGCTCCGTTATGCCGTAGATAAGGCGATGGAAAACGGCGGAATCGACGAAAACGGGCTGGATCTTTTCATTTCCGGCGATCTTCTCAATCAGATTATTTCCGCCTCGTTCGCCGCGCGCGATTATTCCGTGCCCTTTCTCGGCGTGTACGGCGCGTGTTCCACCATGGCGGAATCGCTGGCGCTCGCCGCGCTTACCGTAGACGCGGGACATGCGGATAACGTAATCGCCGCCACGGGCAGCCACTTTTCTTCCGCGGAACGGCAGTACCGCTACCCGCTGGAACTCGGCACTACCCGTCCGCCGCAATCGCAATGGACGGTTACGGGCGCGGGCGCAACGCTGATTCGCGCGGCGCAAAAAACGCAAAGCCGCATCGCCGTAACGTCGGCAACGTTCGGCAAAGTGGTAGATTTCGGCATTACCGACGTAAACAATATGGGCGCGGCGATGGCGCCCGCGGCGTGCGATACCATTCTGGCGCATTTCCGCGATACGGGGCGCAACTCTTCGTATTACGATCTGGTGGTTACGGGCGATCTGGGCGCGCTCGGCAGCCGTATTTTAAAAGACCTCACATGGGAAAAGGGCGTAGATCTGCACGATAATCACGTGGATTGCGGCGAAATCGTGTACAAAGTCATCGAGGACGAATTTCAGGGCGGCAGCGGCGCGGGGTGCAGCGCCGTGGTGCTCAATTCGTATCTGCTGCACAAAATGCGGCAGCGGGAAATAAAAAGAATTTTGTTCGCCGCCACGGGCGCGCTGCTTTCCACGGTATCCAGCGGGCAGGGGGAATCGATTCCTTGCGTCAGTCATGCCGTCAGTTTAGAGCTTGTTTAACGCGCGCCTGTTTAACGCGCGCTTGAAAAGCGCCGCATTACGGCGCCGAGCTTTTTTTTCCCCTTCAAGCATAGCGGCGCGAAAAATCAAATCTTGCTTTCCCCTTCGGGGAGAGTGGCGCGAAGCGCCGAGAGAGGATTACCTCCGGGAAAGGATAAAATAAGGAATAAAAAACAATGTACGAAGAATATCTGCAGATTTTATGGATGTTTTTAAAGGCGTTTGCCGTAGGCGGATTCATCTGCGCCGTCGCGCAGACGGTAATCAATATCACAGATTTAACGGCAGGCAAAATACTCGTGTATTTTATGCTGGCGGGGGTAGTGCTGCAGGGGCTGGGACTGTACAGTTACCTTGTGGATTTCGCCGGCGCGGGCGCTACCGTTCCCATCTGCGGCTTCGGGTATCTTCTTGCCAACGGCGCGATGAAAGGGGCGGAAAAAGGCTTGTTCGGCGCGTTTACGGGCGCGCTTTCCGCCGCGGCGGCGGGCGTTTCTGCGGCGGTGATTTTTTCTTTTTTCATGGCGCTTATTTTCCGTTCGAAAAGCAAAAAGAATTGATGGGCAGACTTGCCGGGCGGCAGAATCGCCGCGGAAGAATTTATATCGCAAAGGAATTTTCAATGAAAGCGGAAAGGAAAAACAAACACAATTCCAAAAATTTAAAAATTCCGCGTTCGCCGCTCGCCGCGCTTTTTGCCGTATTGTTTCTCGCCGTCGCGGCGCTGTTTTCTTCGTGCGCGCTCGTTTCCGAATCCACGGAGGACAAATTTTCTTTCCGCCTCTCGCAAACGGAAATCACGCTGGAAGAGGGGGCGGCGGCATGGCTGCATTTAATCAAAACGCCCGCGGACGGCAAAAAAATTCCGCTTGCGTGGCGCACGGAAAACGAGGCGGTCGCCACGGTGAAAAACGGAAAAATCACGGCGGTTTCCGCAGGCGAAACGTATGCGGAAGTATCCACTCGCGAAGCAAAGTTTTCCTGCCGGATTACGGTAACGCCGCGCTCGCGCAACACATAGCGCGGCGCATCGCCCCGCATATAAACCTGTGCAAAAGCGGCGCAAAAAGCGGGCAAAAACGTTACATAAAAACGCCGACGAAAAAGGAAAAATGCCGAAAATCCGTCAATCTTGTGCAATCTGTATAAACAAGGTGTAGAATTTTGTGGTTTTTTTCTATTGTGTTTTTTGCAAAAAGGTGGTAAAATAGAAATATAAAATCCAGAAATTATTTTCGGAGGAAAATTTGATGTCAGGTCTTTTATTAAAAGGAATTAACAAAGTCTATCCGTCCGGCGTTCAGGCAGTATTCAATTTCTGCCTCGATATCCGCGATAAAGAATTTATCGTACTCGTCGGCCCTTCCGGCTGCGGTAAATCTACCACGCTTCGTATGATTGCAGGTCTCGAAGAAATCTCTTCGGGCGAACTGTACATCGACGGCAAGCTTGTGAACGACGTCGTTCCCAAGGACAGAGATATCGCGATGGTGTTCCAGAACTACGCGCTTTATCCCCACATGTCCGTATACGACAATATGGCGTTCGGCTTGAAGCTGAGAAAGGTACCTAAGGAAATCATCGATCAGAAGGTAAAGGCCGCGGCGGAAATCCTCGGCATCACCGATTATCTTTCCCGTAAACCCAAGGCGCTTTCCGGCGGTCAGCGTCAGCGTGTCGCCCTCGGTCGTACCATCGTGCGCGAACCCAAAGTGTTCCTTCTCGACGAACCTTTGTCCAACCTCGACGCAAAGCTGCGCGCTTCCATGAGAACGGAAATTTCCAAACTGCACGCACGTCTTGCCACCACGTTCATTTACGTTACGCACGATCAGATCGAAGCTATGACGATGGGTACGCGTATCGTTGTTATGAAGGACGGTTTCATGCAGCAGGTAGATACGCCGCAGAACCTGTACGATTATCCCATCAACCTTTTCGTTGCGGGCTTCATCGGCACCCCTCAGATGAACTTCTTCAAGGGCGCGAAGCTGGTATCGGAAGGCAAGGGCAAAGCGCGTAAAGTATACGTAAGCTTCATCGGCAACAACAAGATTCTGCTTCCCGGCAGCGTTGTTGCAAGAATCAAGAATATCGACGAATACCTCGATACCGATAAGGAAATCACGCTGGGCGTTCGTCCCGAAGATATCCATCAGGATCAGGCGTTCATCAGTACTTCGCCCGATACCGTGGTAAAGGCTCGTATCGAAGTTATCGAAAAGCTCGGCGCCGAAACGCAGATCTATTGCGAACTCGATCACGCATCCAAGGAAAGCTCGGTTATCGATAACTCCACGCAGATGATCGCGAAGATCTCTTCCCGTGCGATAATCAATCTGAAAGACATTATCGACCTTGCGTTCGACGCGCACCACATTCACCTGTTCGACGGCTACACCGAAGCCACGATTCTGGAACGCGACGAAGGCTACGAAGTTATTTCCGAAAACGCGGAAGGAGCGGCGTTCGTTCCTCCTACGCCGCAGGAAATGCGCGCCCAGATCGACAGCGCCCGTATCGTAACGAAAGAGATGAAGGCGCAGATGAGAAAGGATAAGAAGATGGCGAAGCGTACGGAAGCGGCTGCGCAGAAGCAGGCTGCCGAAGAAGCGATGAAAGCCGAATCCGAGGAAAAAACCGAGGAAAACAACGACGAGAATAAAGACGCCGAATAAGCGTTGATTCAAGCCGTACCATATCGTTAGTATTACGGGCGGCAGGCAGATACTTGCCGCCTGTTAAAAAAAACGATATTCAATTTACTTACAGACTTTTCATAATTCATTTTTAACCTCCTTTATTTTATTTTGTTGAAAGGTTGCCGCTTTTCGCGGCAGCCTTTTAGCGTATTCCGGCTCCGCTTTCAAATCAGAAACTTAAACCGCAAAAAATTAAAACGCCTCAAAAATGCTTTCGGAAATGCCTGAAATATAAACAATCAAAGCAAATATGTTCAAATTTATACAGTTGTACCGTAATTATTGTTGACAATAATTCAATAATATGCTAAAATAATCTAAACTGAAAGCGTAAAGTTTTCGGTAAATAAACAAAACAAGGAGTATAAAAACATGAAAAAAAGATTCTTGTCGTTATGCGCCGCGTTTGCACTCGGCGCCACGATGTTTTCGTTCGGCGGCTGCTCGAAAGCTGCGGAAAACACGCGCATGACGGTGGATATCAACCCGTCTGTCGAACTGATGGTAGATAAAGACAACAAGGTGGTATCCGTTACCGCGCTCAACGACGACGCGGCAATCATTCTGCAGGGCACCGCGTTTGTGGGCAAAACTTCCGACGAAGCCGTAAAAGGCGTGGTGGAAGTGGCTACGGAAACGGGCTACATAGTGAAAGGCGAAGTGGAAGTCGGCGAAAACAACGTTAAAATTTCCGTTTCCGGCGATACGAAATGGGCGAAAGATTTGTATAAGGACGCCGAGAAAAAGGTAAACGAATACCTTGAAAGCAGCGGCATCAAAGCGACGGTCGAACGGGTAGATGCTCTGAAAACCGAAGCTTTGAAACAGCTGGCGAAACATAACTCCACCTATACGGAAGAGGAGATCGCCGGCATGAACGACGAACAGCTTTTAAATGTAATCGCCATCGGTCGTGTGGAAACGGCGCAGCTTGTGTCCGAAGAAGTTCGTCAGGCATATTTCGCGGCGAAAGAGTACGAAATTTCTCTTGCCACCAGCACCGCCACGAAAGATTTGATTTACGCGATGAACAGCGCGTATGCCGTTGCTTATGCCGGTTACGGAATCGCGCTGGATACTTATTCCGCGGCAATTAAAAAACTTGACGACGCGCGCTATAACGCGTTGGTATCTCCCGATTCTGCATATCAGAAACTTTTAGTGCAGCTTCGCGAAAAGAAAGCGGAAATTCTTGCGCAGAAACAGTTGATTATCAGCATTAAGGCGGGAAATTCTTCCGTGGATATCACCATTGCAACGGGAGATCTTACCAAGTACGAGGCGGCATACGATAAACTCGTGGCAGACCTCGAGGCGGCAGGCAAGGCAGCGAACGACGGGTTAACGTCCTTGATAGAATTGATGAAACAAGGCGAAAAATCCTTGAAAGATTTGCAGGCGAAATTCCCCGCGGACATCACCGATCAGCTCAACGCAAAGGCGAGCGAGATCGACGCGAAAGCAAACAAGGCAAAAGACGAATTCTTCGCGACGTTCGAAGAAGCGCACAAAGCGGATTTCGATGCGATGAACAAAGCGCTGGCGGATACGAAAGCGAAGCTGATCGAAAACGTAGAAAAAGCGGCATAAACCGTTGGCAAAACAACAAAAAAAAGAAAGAGTCGGGAGCAATCCCGGCTCTTTTTTCGCGGCTGTCTGTGTCGTTGCGTTCGGTTGAAATACTGTTGCGCTTAAAATACGGCGGGCAGCAGAATCGCCAAAGGCAACCCGATGCAAAACGAAATTAAATTCGCCGTAAAGGCATATAAAATCAAGCGTTTTTTGCTGTATACTATCGCAGCTTTGCCGCCGTTTTCGTCTGCGGAACCGTTTTCTCCGCTGTTTTTCCGTTTGCCTAAAATGAAGCAATACAGCGCGGCTTCGGCAACAAACACAAAAAGTTCGGCGAAAAAGTACAGGGGAATCACTCCGTAAAGGTTATTGAAATGCAGCCGCACGTTTAAAAGTAAATTCAGCGCAATCTGCGTAACGCCGTTTGCCGCCAGCACGGTGAGAAACGCCCGCTTCGTCCTGAGTCCGAACGCAAGCGCCAGCAGCGTTTCCACGCCGAGCGTAACGATAAACCGCACGAAAAATCCGAGAATTTCTGCCGAATAATCGTAACCTTGCGTTACGGAAATCTTTGCGATCGTGCCGATCGTTTCGCTTTGAACGTTGCGCATATCCACGAAATAATAACTGTGAAACGCGTACCTTTTCAGAACGTCGCTCACGCAAAACGCGCCGCTTTCCGTCGCCCTGTCGGGGTAGTACAGCAAAATTTTAAATGTCTGCGGCGGATAATACCTCCAGTTCAAAGTTTTCTTTTCGTCCGCGCGCCAAAACCATTGCAAAAAATAGAATCCGTCCTCGTCCTTAAATTCCACAAACGCGCGCCACACAGTCTCGTCCGCACCATTAAAAAAATACTTGCCGTCTTCCGTGCCGTCCCACGCGCGTGCGGGACCTGTAGAGGGCGTTTTCGAAAGCAGCGTTCCGTAGCAAAGCTCGTCGCCCATATTTTCAAACGTTACGTGCACCGACGGCTTCGGCCCGGTATCCGCGCTTGCTTTCATGGTTTCCGTGCGTAAAAACGCGGGCGCAAGCAGAACAAACGTCAGGAACGTCAAAGAAACCAACCGAAACGCATGCGTAAAAAATTTCGTTTTCCAACAGTATTTCATCAATTACCTCCTTATTCTGCCCGAAGCGGCGCATCGCGCCTCGCCGCGGCAAGCGTGTTTTCAATTTCATTATATCCGAAAATCGTAGTTTCGTCAAGCCTTACAGTCGAAAAAATTGACGAAAAACGTTTTTTGCCGCGTGAAAAAGGGGAGTTTTGCGCCCGCAAAGTGAAAGCTTTCGAAAAATATAAGAAAAACGGCGAAAAACGCTTTGATTTTCAGGCAAAATATTGTAAAATAGAAAGGTGAAATAATCGCGCGTTTCTGCGCGCGTTACAAAATTTTTCAATGCGGAGATTAACGATGGGAATTTTCGGTTTTTTGGCAAACAGCGACAGCAAGCGGAGCCTTAAAAAGCTCAATAAAATCGCGGACAGCGTAGAGGCGCTCGATTCGAAATACGCCGCGATGGACGATGAAACGCTGAAATCGCAGACGAACGTATTAAAAGAACGCCTGAAGGCGGGCGAAACCACCGACGATATTCTGCCGGACGCGTTCGCCGCGCTGCGCGAAGCGGCATGGCGCGTTCTGAATATGAAGCACTTCCGCGTACAGATTATCGGCGGTATCTGCCTGCATCAGGGCAGAATCGCGGAAATGCGTACGGGCGAAGGCAAAACGCTGGTGGCAACGCTGCCCTCGTATTTAAACGCCCTTACGGGCAAAAGCGTGCACGTCGTTACCGTAAACGATTACCTTGCCAAGCGCGACGCGGAATGGATGGGTAAAGTGCACAAATTCATGGGGCTCACCGTAGGAGTGATCGTGCCCGGCATGGACGACGACGAGAAACGCGAAGCCTACAAAGCGGATATCGTATACGGCACAAACAACGAATTCGGCTTCGATTATCTGCGCGATAATTTAAAGACGGATCTTTCGAAGATGGTGCAGCGCGATTTGTCGTTTGCCATCGTAGACGAAGTGGACTCCATTTTAATCGACGAAGCCAGAACGCCGCTCATCATTTCCGGCAAGGGCGAAAAATCTTCCGATCTGTATGTGCAGGTAGATAAATTCGTGCGCACGCTTTCCGGCGGATTCGACGACGAACTGAAAGAGGAAGAGGACGAGGCGTTCCGCGCCGCGCGCGAAGCAGCCAAGGAAAACAAGGGCAAAAAGAAAAACAAAAAAGCGCTTGCCGAAGCCGCCGCGGAGGACGATTCCGAAGAGGAAGAATACGCGGATTACACGAAAATGTCGCTGGAAGAACAGGCGAATTACGAGGCTGCGCAGGAAGAAAAACGCCGTATCGCCGCGCAAAACGCCCCCGAAGGCAAAAAGGCGCTCGCGAAGAATAAGGACTGGGATTACATCGTAAACCGCAAGGATAAAACGGTGGAACTCACCGATTCCGGCGCGCAGAAAGCGGAAAGATTCTTCCGTATCGATAACATCGCGGAAATCGCGCACGCCGATTTGAACCATCACATTCAGCAGGCGCTCAAAGCGCACAAGCTTTTCAAGCGCGACGAAGATTATATCGTGAACGACGGCGAAGTCATCATCGTAGACGAATTCACGGGCAGACTTATGATCGGGCGCCGCTATTCCGACGGACTGCATCAGGCAATCGAAGCGAAAGAGGGCGTGGAAGTAAGAAGCGAAAACAAGACGTATGCCACCATCACTTTCCAGAACTATTTCCGTCTGTACGGCAAACTTTCGGGCATGACGGGCACGGCAAAAACGGAAGAAGCGGAATTCCGCACGATTTACTCGCTGGACGTTATCGAAATCCCCACAAACAAGCCTATCAAGCGCGTCGATCTTCCCGATATGGTATATTCCACGCTCGAAGGCAAAAAGCGCGCGGTGGTGCAGGAAATCATCGAACGCAACAAGAGCGGGCAGCCCGTGCTGGTAGGTACGGCTTCCGTAGATAAATCGGAAGAAATTTCCAGATTGCTGCATAAAAACGGCGTAAAACACAACATTTTAAACGCGAAAAACCACGAACGCGAAGCGGAAATCGTAGCGCAGGCAGGCAGATTCGGCGCCGTAACCATCGCCACCAACATGGCGGGGCGCGGCACGGATATTCTGCTGGGCGGCAACCCCGAATACCTCGCCAAAAAGCGCCTCCGCGAAGAGGGCGCTGCGCACGAAGATATCGAACTTGCCGTCAGCACGTACATTACCGACGTAGACGATAAAATTCTCGCGCTCCGCGAACGCTATAAAAAAGTATACGAACATTATAAGGCGGAAACGGATAAGGAAAAGGAACAGGTAATCGCCGCCGGAGGTCTTTGCATCATCGGCACCGAGCGCCACGAATCCCGCCGTATCGATAATCAGCTGCGCGGCCGTGCCGGGCGTCAGGGCGATATCGGTATGTCCGTGTTCTTCCTTTCGCTCGAAGACGATCTCGTCAAGCGTTTCGGCGGCGAAAGAATGAAATCGCTTTACAATTTCTTCAAAATCGACGAAGACACCTGTCTGCAATCGAAAATGCTTTCTCACGGCATCGCAAACGCGCAGAAAGCAATCGAAGGCAGAAACTTCGGCATCCGTAAAAACGTGCTCCAGTACGACGACGTGATGAACAAGCAGCGCGAAGTGATGTACGCGGAGCGTATGAAAGTGCTCAAGGGCGAAAACGTACACGATCAGGTGCTGAAATATATCCCCGATTACGTGGAAGAAGTGGTGCGAACCGCCGTGAACGCGGACGACATGCCGGAACTTTGGAACGAATCGGAACTGAACGCCGCGCTTGAAACGAAACTGCTGCCCGAAGGCACGAATTACGTTACGCGCGAAAAGCTGGAAAAGTGGGATTACCCGCTTGCGATTCAGAAAATCACGGCGAAAACCATCAAGGAATACGAAAAGAAAATCGAAGAAATTTCCGCGATGGGCGTAGACTTTTCCGATGTGGAACGCCGCGTCCTCCTGATGACGGTAGACAGAAACTGGATCGACCATATCGACGCGATGGATCAGCTGAGAAAGGGGATCGGTCTGCGCGCTTACGGGCAGGTAGATCCGATTATCTCCTACAAGAAAGAGGGCTTCGACATGTTCGACGAAATGGTGGAACGCATCCAGCGCACCACAATTTCCGTGCTTCTGAAAGTGCGCATCGAACTCCGTCAGAACGGCGCGCCCGCCCGTCCCGCACAGCCCGCGCAGCCGCAGGGCGAACGCAAAGCGTTCCGCCGTCAGATGCCGGAACCCATTCAGAATATGTCGTCATATAAAGAAGCGCAGGCGAAAGCGGCAGCCGCGGCGCAGAATAACCAACCGGAAAACAAGCAATAATAAAGAAGATTTATGTTTAAAGCAGACGATTACAGATTAAAAATTCAGGGCATGCGCGGCGTTCTCGCCGAAGCGGGGTACGCGCTCGACCTCGATAATCAGAAGAAAAAGCTCGAAGAACTGAAAGCCGAGCAGGAAAAGCCGGAAGTCTGGCAGGACCTCGAACGTTCCACGAAAATCGGCAGAGAAATCGCGCATATTCAGAACAAAATCACGGCATACGATAAAAGCGCCGCGGCGCTTTCCGATGCCGAAGAAGTGATCGATCTCATCGAAGAAACGGGCGACGAAAGCCTGATTTCCGAGCTGGATTCGATGCTTTCCACCGCCGATAAAGATATCGAAGATATGCGCATCCGCGCCATTTTAAGGGGACCGTACGATTCGCATAACGCTCTTTTAACGCTGCACGCGGGCGCGGGCGGCACGGAAGCGTGCGACTGGTGTTCGATGTTATACCGTATGTACAACCGCTACTGCGAAAAAATGGGCTTCAAAGTGTACGAGCTCGATCGCGAAGCGGGCGACGAAGCGGGCATCAAAAGCGTTGATTTCCGCGTGGAAGGTGAAAACGCGTACGGGTATTTAAAGGCGGAAATGGGCGTGCATCGTCTGGTGCGCATTTCCCCGTTCGACGCCAACAAACGTCGCCACACTTCGTTCTGCTCCCTCGAAGTCATGCCCGAAGTAGAGGACGATAACGAAGTGGAAATCAAAGACGACGATATCCGCATCGATATTTATCATTCGGGCGGCGCCGGCGGGCAAAACGTAAACAAAGTGGCTTCCGCCGTGCGAATCACGCACTTCCCCACGGGCATCGTGGTGCAGTGCCAGAACGAGCGTTCGCAGTTGCAGAACAAGGAAATGTGCTTCAACATGCTTCGTTCCAAACTGCTCGAAAAGAAAATCGAAGAACGTCAGGCGGAAGCGGACGCCATGAAAGGCGACGTAAAGAAAATCGAGTGGGGTTCGCAGATTCGTTCGTACGTGTTCTGCCCCTACACCATGGCGAAAGACCACCGCACGGGCTACGAAAAAGGCGACATTCAGGCGGTGATGGACGGGGATATACAAGGGTTTATCATCGACTACCTCAAACGCACCGTGTAATGCGCGCATTATAAACGGCGCAATACTTTGTCGCCTTTACGTTTTTGCTTGCTCATTTACGCATAGTAAACTCGCGGCGCAAAATCCGCAGGCTTCGCGTCTTGCTTGTTTCTGATGTGCGCGTCTATTCAGGCAATAAATACAGGCTTCCCCTTGGGGGGAAAGCTGTCGGCAAAGCCGACTGATGAGGGGCAGTTACAATTATTTCCGAGTTAAACTATTCTCATCAAAGGGGCGGTAACATAACCGGTTACTCCGTTTTTAAACGCAAAAATTCAAATTTCAAAGAGGCAATACAAAAACAATGGCGATTCTTGCTGCGGAAACTAAAAAAGAACCGATGATACTCGGCATAGAATCGTCCTGCGACGAAACGGCGGCGGCGATTATTCGCGGCAGAAAAATTTTGTCCGACGAAATCGCTTCGTCCGCTTCCGTGCAGGCGGAATACGGCGGCGTAGTGCCGGAAATCGCTTCGCGCGCGCACGTCGTCGCCGTAGATAAAGTGGTGGCGGCGGCAATCGAAAAGGCGCATATCAAGCCCGAAGAGATCGACGCGGTGGCGGTAACTTACGGCGCGGGACTGCTCGGCGCGCTGCTCGTAGGCGTGTCGTTTGCAAAGGCATACGCTTACACGTTGCAAAAACCGCTCATCGCCGTTAATCATATCCGCGGGCATCTTGCCGCGGCATACCTTGCCGATCCCGCTTTGAAGCCGCCGTTCGTAACGCTTCTGGCAAGCGGCGGACACACCGCCATTTTATACGCGCGGTCCGAAACGGAATTTTCCTATCTCGGCGGCACGAAAGACGACGCGGCGGGCGAAGCTTTCGATAAGGCGGCGCGCGTTTTGGGCTTGCCCTATCCGGGAGGACCGAATATTCAGAAATGTGCCGAGGGTGGCACGGCGAATATCCCGTTTCCGCAGATGTTCAAAGGGGGCGGCGGCTACGATTTTTCGTACAGCGGCTTAAAAACCGCCGTCATCAATTACTGCCATACGAAAGAGCAGAAAGGCGAAGAAATCGTCAAAGCGGACGTGGCGGCGTCTTTTCAGAAAGCCGCGGTAGACGTGATGATAAAAAAGACGATTGCGGCGGCGAAAGAAAAGCGCGTAAAAACGGTAACGGCGGGAGGCGGCGTCATCGCCAACGGCTATTTGCGACAGAAACTTTCCGAAGCCTGCCGGAAAAACGGCTTGCGCCTCGTTCTTCCCGAAAAGCGCTACTGCACCGATAACGCGGCAATGATCGCTTCCGAGGGGCTGATTCGCTATCTGCACGGCGATTTTGCCGATTTAACGCTGAACGCCAAAGCTTCCATACCCCTTTCCGCCGTGGCGGAAAACCGCGAGCCGGATGCGAAAAACAATGCGGAGGGCAAAGCGCATGCTTGACGTGTTTCTTGATTCGTTGATCGATACGCTGAAATTGTTCCCGTTTCTCGTGCTTATCTATGTCATCATAGAACTGCTGGAACATAAAACGAATTTAAGCCGCGAACATTCGCGTCTGCGCGGCGGATTCGGTCCTTTAATCGGCGCGGCTACGGGGCTGGTGCCGCAGTGCGGATTTTCCGTCATGGCGGCAAAACTGTTCGAACAGAAGTATATCACCGTAGGTACCTTGCTCGCGATTTTTCTTTCCACCAGCGACGAAGCGTTCGTTATCCTTTTGTCGGAGGGCGCGGCGGAGCAATTATTGCCGCTCATTATCGCAAAAATGGGCATCGGCGTGGCGGTGGGGTATCTCGTCGACGGCTTGATGTTCTTGTTTCGCAAAAAGTCGTCGCAGCCGTTGCTTGCGGAAGGCGCGGATATGCGCGTCAATCCGGAAGCCGGGGTAAGCGATTCGCACGAATATTTCTTCCGCAAAGAAGACCTCGCGGACGAGGAAGAATGTACCTCCTGCGGCAGAGATCACGACGATCGCCACCCGTGGAAAACGTATTTTCTGCACCCTATTCTGCATTCGTTGCAGGTGGCGGCGTTTATATTCATCGTCAATTTCGTGCTCGGCGCCATCATATACGCCGTAACGGAAGAAAGATTCATCGCGTTTATGCAGCGCGGCGCGGCGGCGCAGCCGTTTATCGCGGCGCTTGTGGGGCTCATCCCCAACTGCGCTTCCAGCGTAGTAATAACGCAGTGTTTTTTAAAGGGCGGAATTTTGTTCGGCTCGTGCGTGGCGGGGCTTTGCGCCAACGCGGGGCTGGGCTTCGTGGTGCTTTTAAAAAACACGAAACAATGGAAGCGAAATCTTGCCTTAATCGGTATCACGTATCTTGTGTCCGTTGCGGCGGGCGGCATGATCAACGCATTTTTAGTATAGTTACAGGAGAAAACGAAAATGGAAGAGATGAAAGTACTCGGCAGAGAAAACGGCTGCCTTACCGTTGCGCTTTCCGGCGAAGTGGATTCCGGCAACGCCGAAGCGTTTTACGAAGGCGTTATCGCGGCATACGCCGAAAGCCCTTCAAACGTGATGTTCGATTGCGAAAATCTCGATTTTATCGACAGCACCACGCTCGGCACCTTCGTTAAAATTTTGAAGCGGGTGAAAACGGACGGTTATAAAATGTCGCTGAAAAATCTCAAACCGAAAATCAAAAAATTATTTCTCATCTGCTCGCTCGACAGCATTATGGAGATTAAATAAAAATGGAACGCGATTCTTCTTTGAATACCCAAACGAAAGGCGGCGAATTTGCCATGGAATTGCCGCTCGTCAGCGATTTTCTCACCACCGTGCGCCTTGCCACGGGCGGCGTATGCGCGGTTTCCGGGCTGGACGTCGATTATACGGAAGATATTAAAGTGTGCGTTACCGAAGGACTGCTGATTTTAAAACGCAACGGCTACGCCCGCGCAAGAGTCAGCTTTTTCTTTGCGGAAAACGGAAAAATAAAATGCGCGCTTTCCGGGCTGGAACAAGGCGGAAACGCCAAAGAAGCCGGCTCGGCGGACGACGAAATCTCGTTTGCGCTTCTTTCGGCGTTGGTGGCGGAAAACAACGTAACGCGGAACGGCGAAACGGTTACCGCCATTACGTTTTACGCCTGAGCGCGGAAAATATCATTTCGGAAGAGTAAAATGGAAAAGAAAGAGGACGAATTGTTCCGCAGATACAGAGAAACGGGCGACGTGAAACTGAGAAACGAAATCGCCGAAAAATATCTGTACATAGCGGATATACTCGCTAAAAAATTTACGGGGCGCGGCGTGGATTACGACGATCTGAAACAGGTGGCGTCGCTGGCGCTTCTGCGCGGCATCGATCGCTTCAACCCCGATCTGAACATGCAGTTCACCACGTTCATTACCCCCACGATTACGGGCGAAATCAAAAATTATTTCCGCGATAAAGCGCGAATGGTAAAATTGCCGCGGCGATTAAGCGAAATACACGCCAAAGTGCGCGCTTTCTGCGCCGATTACGAGGGTAAAACAGGCAAGAAACCCGCCGTAAAAGAGATTGCCGCCGCGCTTTCCGTTTCGGAGGAAGAGGTAGTGCGCGCGCTGGAAGTGGGGAACGCCGTTTCGCTGGATTCCACCATGGCAAAGGGCGACGACGAAAACGAAAATTCGTTATACGCCGTTCTGCCCGATAACGACGCCACGTACGAACATTTCGAAAACCGCGAGGCGCTCAAAAGCGCCATGAAAGCGCTGGGCGATACGGAAAAACAGCTGGTCGACTGCAGGTTTTTCGAAGGTCTTTCGCAGAGCGAAACCGCAAAGCGCCTCGGCGTTTCGCAGATGTTCGTTTCCCGGCTGGAAAGAAAAGTGCTTGCAAAACTGAAAGACGGATTAAAAGAAGCGTGAGGGGAACGAAGCGATGCCGCTGCAAATCGGAACGTTCGAACAACTGCATAGCGCCCTTGGCGAACTTGCCGCGTTTTTAAAAGAAAACGGCGCGGGCGACGAGGGCATTTTCAAGGCAAAACTTGCCGTCAGCGAGCTGGTAACCAACGCCATCCGCTATACGGAAAGCGGGAACGCGGAAGTGGAATGGCGGGTGAAAGGTTCGCTGTGCGAACTGAAAATCACGTCTTTGCCGCCGTATGCGCCGCCTAAGGATTGCCGCTGTGCCGACGTTATGTCGGAAAACGGCAGAGGATTATACCTTGTAAACAGCCTCAGCGAAACCTGCACGGTTTCCGCAAACGGCACGCTTACCGTTACGGTAAAAATTAAAGATTGAATAAAAAGGTACGAAAGAAGTATGAACGATAAAGAAAAAACGCTGCAAATCGAAACAGGCGTGTTCTGGATTTGCTTTAAAGGCGAAAACGCCGATTTTATTTGCGATAAAGGCAGATTTGTGAAATGCGGCGGCAAACGCATCGTTGAAAAAATCACGAAAGACGAGGACGGACTCAATTATAAATACAGCCACAAAAAAGCGTGGGAAGAACTTTCGAAAACCGCGGCGGAGGGGCGATATGCGGAATATGCGTTCAACGATTTTCCGCGCGGCAGAATCTGGTTCGATATAGAGGAACGCCGCCATTACGTAATGTACGACGAAAAATTGTCGCCCGCGGCGAAAATCGTGGAAGAGGAAATCAAAAAGAATTTTCATTTGATCGATCCCGAATTTATGACCGATTTAATGTTGTATAAAAGCAGAATTCAGCCGGAAATTGCCGTAATCAAGCGCGTTTTCGGGGAGAAATAACGTAAAATAAGGCGTAAAAACAGTGTAAAATAAGCCGAATTTATTAAAAAACAAGGGTTTTTCTTACAAAAAACCTTTGTTTTTTAACATATTCAGGGGCGATTTTATACATATTTTGCCCGATTTTTAACACCTTTTTGAAAAAAGAAGCGCGCCCGCAAAAGCGGACGCGCTTGAAATTTTCGTTACAACTTTACTTTCTGACGGCGAACTTATACATCTTCGCAAGCAAGCCGTCGGGAATACGATCTCTGTACTGACCGAGGTAGATGAATATCTTGCGGAAGAAGTCGTCGTTGTTGCCGCCTACTGCGTAATCGGGAATGTTGCTCATCGCGCCGTTGTATTTCAGAACGAACAGATTCGTGAACTGCTCTCTTTCTTTATCCGTAAGAGAAGCGATGAACGGATCGAACGTCTGCGTGGTGTAGTAGCTGTTCGTTGCGGGCGCCGCAGGTGCCGGAGCCGCTGCGGGGGCAGGGGCGGGCGCGGGAGCAACGGGCGTAACTTCGGGTTCCGCTTCTTCTTCCCGGAACGAAGAGAAGTTGGGAATGACAAGCTGCTCTTCCTCTACCACGGGGGCAGGAGCCGGAACCGCTTCCACGGGGGCGGGCGCGGGAGCTGGAGCCGCTACGGCAGCCGACGCGGGCGCATATACGGGAACGTATACGGGCATGGGAGCGATGGGCGCTACGGGAGCCGTATAACCGTTTGCATATACGGGAGCAGGGGCGGGTGCGGGGGCAGGGGCGGGAACAGGTGCCGGAGCGGGTTCTTCGGCGGGAGCCGCGGGCTGAGCAGTTTCTTCTTCTGCCGCTTCTTCTGCTTCCGATTCCTCGTACTCCTGTTGTTCCGCTTTGCGTTTTAATACGGATTTCGTGATGATGCAGAGAATCAGCTGAACAAGCGCGATTCCCGCGGCGGCAACGGCAAACCATTTTGCGTTGCCGAGCAAAGTCTTTTCGTTTACGCCCTTCGTAAAGCCGAAATCGATGAAGCACACGGCAACGATGATGCCCGCCATAATCAGATTGATGACGTTGCGGAAAATATCGAATCCGTAGCCCTTTTTCATCGGCAGACGCGCGGTAGAGAAGTAGAACGCCAGAACGATGAACGAGAACGCCGCGATGATCGCCCATTTATAGAAGCCGCCCCACGTATGATTCTTGATGAAGAACTTCGTGTTATCGCCCATCAGAGCGGTGAGGTTGTTCAGCATGGAGCCGTCTTTATTGTAATGCAGGTAAGCATAGCCGTATACGCCTGCGAAAGCCGCCGTAAGAAGGAAGAGGATAAACGGAACAACCGCTTTGCCCTTGTTCTTTACGAACGAGTAAATCACGTAGAGAAGAAGCGAACCGCCGGCAATGCCGAGCACCGTGTAATCGAAAAGGAGCTTGTTCTTCATTGCGCCCGCCGCGGAAGTTTCGAAACTGTACATGGAGGAGAGCCACAGCGTAATAAGCGCATAACCGCCGAACGCGATAAGGTTCATGTAAGCGATGGTGCGTACCATTGCGGGAGCTTTTTTACCGGAGCACACGCCCACAAGCATAAAGACGATATTGAGTACGAACACTACGGGAATTACGTAGAGGAACATACTGTAAAGCATCGTGTGCTTATCGTAGTTGTTTAAGTAAGGAAGAAATTTGATTCCCTGAAATTTGGAGATCGTTGCGGGAGCGGACTGTGCGAGGTTGATCTGCTGACCGCCTGCCGTTACCGTGCCGATCGCTTTATAAAGTTCTGCCAGACCGTCTTTTTTGAAGAGGTTCATGAACACTTTCAGAAGAGTGGTTTCGTTGGTGAAAACCAAAGTGCTGTTTCCCGCGACTTCCGCTTTTAAAAGCAGCGTAACAGGCAGAAAACACACCAGCGCGATGGGAGCGAGCGCAAGAAGCAGCGCAAGGATACGGCTGAAAATGCGCTTGGGGGCTTCGGGTTCCGTTTCGTCCGAAGCGAGGGCACCGAGTTCTTCACCGCTCAAATCGTTCACGTTTACTTCTTTTTCGGGGTAATTTTTACTCATAATAAAAAAGTCTCCTAAAAAAAATTTCTTCTATAACGCAGTCAATAAAAAGCAATCAGGGGAGGAGTGAAACGTTTAAAAATCAGCCGTCGCCCGTCCTTTTTTTACTTTCGGAAATATTATACCATAATTCTTTTGTTTTGTCAATGATAAGAGCTGAAAAAAACGATAAATTTTAAACTTTTTTCGCTTCGAAAGCGGCTTGCGGCGCCGCGGAAAACGAAGAAAAATAATAGCGGAAAAGCGCCCGGAAAAGGGAAAGAAACAAAGAAAATTATATAAAAGGACGCGTGAACGAAAAAACAGGGGCGAAAACCCTTGAAATTTTTCGCGGAAAGTTGTATAATTATCCTTAGCGCAAGCGACGCAAACCGAAGGAGCAGAATGTATGAACGAACTGGAAAAAATCGTAACCGACGTATCGGAAAAACTGGGGGTAAGGCTGGGTTTCAGAGAAGAGAGTTCCGCCGAAAAAAACGAGGCGTGTTCTTCGGGGCCGCGTTCCGACGGAAAGCATACTTATTTTCGCTTTTCTTTCGCGGGGGAAACGTATACGGGCGTTCTGGACGGAGCTTCGAAAGCGGAGAAGAATTACGCCGCGCTGCTGCCCGCTTATCTTGCTTCGTTTGCGGAAAAAAACGCCGTATCGCAGGGAGAGTATCTGAAAAAAATGCTGCTCGGCGAATATTCGCAGACGGACGCGTATAAATACGCGGTGAAATTCGGCGTGAAAGAAATACCGTGTTTCGTGCTGGCGATCAGATTCACGAAAGCCTACCCCGAAACGGAAGCGCTTTTGAAGCAGTACGCCGACGCGAAAGAGGACTGCGTTGTGAAATTCGACGATAAGAACTTCGCGTTCGTAAAAGCGGCGGAGCCTTCGGAAGAATATTCCTCGCCCGCGGAATACGCGGGATTTCTGGCGGGATTTCTGACGGAAGAGCTGGGCGCGCGGGTATGTATCGGCGCGGGATCGGTAACGGGGGGATTTCACGATTTGCAGCTTTCCTATTCGCGCGCGGTAACGGCGCTGCGTTACGCCGAAGTGTTTTCGGGCGGTGAAGGCGTGCATTCGTATAAGGAATACATGCTGGTGAAGCTGCTGGAAGAAGTGCCGAAATCGCGGCTGGACGAATTTCTGAGCGACATTACGGAAGAACAGATCCGCGAAGTATTCGACGACGAGGAAATGCTTCTGACGGCGGAGAAATTTCTGAGCACTTCGCTGAACGTGAGCGAGACTTCCAGAGCTTTATATATGCACCGCAATACGCTTTTATACCGTCTGGACAAAATAGAAAAGGCAACCGGGCTGAATATCCGACTGTTTCCCGACGCGGTAACTTTTCGCATACTTATAATAATATACAAACTTTCGAAAAAGTGAAGTTGCGAAAAGACGGGCGAAAAAAGGCGGGTTTTAGGGAATTGTCGATGAATGAGAAACTGCGGGAAGAGAGGGAATTTGATTGTGAGACCTCTATCGGCTCGCAAAAGCTCGCCACTTTCCCCGCTACCGTAGGTTTTTTCGCTTTTTCACCATCAGGAGAAAAAGCGAAAAAGGGGAAAGCAAGAGATTGCATCAAAGGCAAAAATTAAAAATATAAACGATACGCTACAATCCGTTATGAAACAGGCGAAGCCTGCCCAAAGGGGAAAGCAAGAGATTGCATCAAAGGCAAAAATTAAAAATAGAAACGATACGCTGCAATCCGTTATGAAACAGGCGAAGCCTGCCCAAAGGGGAAAGCAAGGGTGCAACGTATTTAACGATTGCATTGAGAGATTACGGAAAACAAGTTAGTTACGCCCCTTGATGAAAATTTTCGATAAAAAATGTCAATACTGAATAAGTTACGCCCCTCACCACCTTGCTTCGCAAGGAGCCTCCCCCCGAGGGGAAGCCTTGGAACAAGGCTGACAATTTTTGCCTCATTGTGCGCAAGCACGATGAGGCAAGGGAAGCTGCGAAAGGGCGGTATTAAATAAGCATTGCACGGAGATACGGGATAAAATCAGGACGAAAAGGGAGAAGTATGGAAACCGAGAAACCGAAACGGAAAGACGAACAGACGACGGAAACAACAAAGCCGGAACAAATTTTTAAAAGCGCGACGAAAGCGGAGCAGAGCAACGAATCGGGCGGGAAAGGCGGAAAATTCAAATCGTTTTTCAAAAAGAAACCTGCGCGGATCGCGGCGTGCGTTCTGGCGCTGTTCTGCGCGTTTTTCGGCGGCTTTTTCACTCATAAAGCCACGCTGCCGAAAGAAATCAATTCTTTGCTGTGGGCGAAAGAACGCATACAGAAAGATTATCTGTACGAGATTTCCGACGAAGAATTTTACGCGGGCGTGTTCGGCGGCGTAAATTCGCTTCTGGACAGGTATTCCGCGTACATGACGGCGGACGAGAACGACGAAGCCGTGAAGAAATCGGCGGGGCAATACAGCGGGCTGGGCATGTATTTCGTTTCCGCCACGGCGGAACAGGCGGGCATGCTGACCGTTTCGCGCACGGCGGGAGGCTCTCCCGCAGAGGCTGCCGGAATTGCGGACGGCAGCAGGATTACGGGGTACGGCGCGACGGCGGATTCGATGACGGCGTGCGTTTCGCTTTCGGCGTTTATGGAATTCGCGGCGAAATACGCGGCTGGCGAAGAATTTTACGTGGAAGAAACGCGCTACCCGTACGGAGAGGATAACAAGCGCGTCGTGAAGCTGCACAAGGCCTCGTTTACGGAACATTACGTTACGTACCGTTCTTCGTCGGCGGCATACGTGTATCCCGGCGCCGACGCGACGGAAACGGAAAAGCGTTTTGCGGACGGCGGGGCGTTTGTTTTGCGGGCGTTGCCGGAAGATACGGCGTATATCCGCCTGACGCAGTTCAACGGCAACGCGGCGGCGGAATTCGACGGGGCGATGAAAAGATTTTCGGCGGACGGAAAGAAAAATCTTGTGCTGGATTTGCGCGGCAACGGCGGCGGGGATATGGAAATTCTGCGTTCGATCGTTTCGTATTTCTGCAAAAACGCGACGGGAAAAACTCCCGCGGCGGCGAAAGCGGTGTACCGCGACGGAAAAACGTACGTGTTCGACGCGAAGCGGAACGATTATTCCGCATATTTCGGCGAGGACGGGAAAGCGTACGTGCTGGCGGACGCGGGAACGGCTTCCGCTTCGGAGTGTCTTTTGGGGGCGATGCTGGATTACGGCGGTACGGAGTACGGGCGGGTGTGTCTGACGGCGGCTGCCGACGGTACGGCGAAAACGTACGGCAAAGGCATTATGCAGACCACGCGGACGCGGTTTTTGTGGCGCAGCGAGGCGATTAAGCTGACGAGCGCACAGATTTGCTGGCCCGTATCGGGTAAGTGTATTCACGGCGTCGGCATTACGACGGCGGACGGTTGCAAAAGCGTGGCGGCGAGCTACGCGCCGGACGGAGAAATTTCGGCGGGACTTGCGGCGCTGGGAATTACCGCGGCGTAATATATCGTATAACGTAATATATCGCGCCGACATAATATATCGTGCGGGCGGTTGGAGAACGACGGGGGAATATGCGACCGAGAGGAGATGAGGCGGCGAGGATATTCGGCTGAGGGGATATGCTGCTGCCCCTCATCCGGCAAGGCAATGCCTTGCCACCTTCCCCCCAAGTGGAAGGCTTTTTCGCGCTGTTCTTATCAGAGAAAAAAGCGAACAGGGGAAAGCAAGAGTAGCGGTGGTTTTGCGCCGCTCTACTCGCCGGGATTGCCTGACGGCGGCAACCCGGCGAGGGAACGCCCAAAGGGGAGAGCGAGGAAAAAGTAGGGGGAAAGTCGGGCGGTGCAGGCGAAATTCGCGGTTATTTTTGTGCGGCTATGTAAAAACGGTTGAAAAATATGCGCGGATAGTGTATAATAATTTATAGTTTTGAAAAATTTGCGCGCATGCGCAGGACGCAGAGGCGTTCCCGTACGGAAGAACGGACGGGAAAACAAGGGTTAAAGAGGTTTTTTATTTATGGCTAAAGATTCGCAGTTCGTCGGTCAGATTGCCGACATCGAAAAGGACTTTCCGCAGTGGTACACCGACGTGGTGTTAAAGACGAAAATGGTGGATTACGGCCCCGTAAAGGGGACGATGGTGATCCGCCCGTACGCGTATGCGATCTGGGAAAACATTCAGCGCGAGATGGACAAGCGCTTCAAGGCGCAGGGCGTGGAGAACGCGTATTTTCCGCTGCTGATTCCCATGAGCTTTTTCACGAAGGAAGCCGAGCATGTGGAGGGCTTTGCACCCGAAGTTGCCGTAGTAACGGTGGGCGGCGGCGAAACGCTTGCGGAGCCGCTTGTCATCCGCCCCACTTCCGAAACGATTATCGGAAGCATGTATTCGAAATGGATTCAGTCTTACCGCGATCTGCCGATGAAAATCAATCAGTGGTGCAACGTAATGCGGTGGGAGAAAACCACGCGGCCGTTTTTAAGAACGAGCGAATTTTTGTGGCAGGAGGGGCATACGGCGCACGCCACCGCGGAAGAAGCGGAAGAAATGACGATGCGCATGCTTGGCGTGTACAAAGAATTTGCGGAAAACTGTCTTGCGATTCCCGTGATTACGGGCAAAAAAACGGAAAAGGAAAAGTTTGCGGGCGCGGTTGCCACGTACGGCATGGAAGCGATGATGCACGACGGAAAGAGCTTGCAGGCGGGGACTTCGCATTATCTCGGTCAGAACTTCGCGAACGCGTTCAACATTAAGTTTCTGGACGCGGACGGGGTGCAGAAGGCGGCGTATACGACGTCCTGGGGCACTTCCACGAGAATGATCGGCGGGATTATCATGACGCACGGCGACGAACGCGGGCTGGTGCTGCCGCCCGTGGTGGCGCCGATTCAGTGCGTGATTGTGCCTGTGGCGGCGCATAAGGCGGGCGTTCTGGATAAGTGCCGCGAGGTGGAAAAGAGGCTTGCGGCGGCGGGCGTAAGAGTGAAACTGGACGATTCGGACAACTCGCCCGGCTGGAAGTTCAACGAATGGGAAATGAAAGGCGTGCCCGTGCGGTTGGAACTCGGTCCGCGCGACATCGAAAACGGAAAGATGGTTTGCGTACGGCGCGACACGCACGAGAAAGCGGAATATGCGCTGGAAAATGCGGAAAGCGTGGTAACGGCGCTGCTGGAAAACGTGCAGAAAGATATGCTGGAAAGCGCGCGCGCGCGGCGGGATAAGCGGATTGTGTATGCGGACGACGTGGCGGGCATTCTCGCGGGCGTGGAAGGCGGCAATTTCGTGAAAGCGGGCTGGTGCGGAAAGCGTTGCTGCGAAGATAAAATCAAGGAACAGACCGCCGCTACGGCACGCGTTTACGCCGAGGGAGAAACCGCGGAAAAGTGCGCGGTGTGCGGCGAAAAGGCGGAGCATATGGTGATTTTTGCCCGCGCTTACTAAACTAATGCGCACTTGTATAGCGGCGCATCTTTCGGTTTCATCTGCGTGCGCCCTTGCTCATTTACGATTTGTAAAATCGCGGCGGTCGTACTCGATAAAGCTCGCAATCTGCGCTACTCTCCAAGCGCGTGTAACTTTGGCGAAGTAAATAAGGCGGAAATTAAAATATAACGATAACGCGGCAGTCCGCTACGAAACACCCGAAGGGTGCTCGCGCTTCGCGTCTTGCTTGTTTTTGAAACGGAGACGCGCGCTTGAAAAGCATCGCGTTATCGGAAAGCCAAGGCGAATCAGCGGTTATTGTCGGGATTGCGACAGTCCGTTACGAAACACCCGACGGGTGCTTGCTCGTTTACGATTTGTAAAATCGCGGCGCAAAATCCGCGCTTTCCTTGTTCTGCTCGCTTTTGCAGCGCGTTGTAACCCGGTTGAATTTGAAATGCGAAATATACTAATGTGAAAAAACGGCAGAAAACGCCGTTTTTTTACGTATTTTTGCGGCTTTCGGGGAAAATAAAGGCATAGTCGCTTGACGAAAACGGAAAAAAATGTTATGATATTTTTATGGAAAAAGAAGAGGATGTTTATAAGCGAATCGGAAAGAATATCGCCGCCTACCGCAGGAATGCGGGCATTACGCAGGCGGAGCTTGCCCGGAAGATAAATTACTCCGATAAATCCGTTTCCAAATGGGAATCGGGAAACGGCGTTCCGGACGTGCTGGTGCTGATGCGGCTTGCCGAGTTGTTCGGCGTGAGCGTGAACGATCTGGTGGGCGAAAGCCCCAAAGAACGCGCCTCGAATACCTTTATGCGGGTGATGGTGCTTCTGATTTCCAGCGCGCTGATATGGCTGATTGCCACGGCGACGTTTGTGGCGATGAAAATTTTTGCCTCCGCGCACGGTGCGTGGTGGCTTGTTTTCGTATATGCGATTCCCGCGAACGCGGCGATGCTTGCCGTGTTTGCCGCGGCGTTCAGGCAGCGTACAACCCGTTTCGTTTCGATTACGGTGTTGATATGGGGCGTGATTTTAAGTACGTTTTTAACGTCGCTTGTGATTTCGAAAAACAACGGGACCGCGGGCGCGGGCGATTTATGGTTTATTTTCCTGTTGGGTATTCCTTTGCAGGTGGCGGAAACGTTATGGTTCTGCCTGCGGCGCGCGCGGGCGAGGCAGAAGGCGCTTTACGGCGGCACCGACGGAAACGAGCTTTTAAAAAGCGCGGAGGAAGCGGACAAGGAAAGATCCGCTTAAGCGGCGGCAAGAGGAAACGAAACGTTTTGAGTAACGGAAAAAGCGCGGTTTTATACGGCGCGGAAACCGGAATTATGCGAGGTTCGGGGAACGGGTAAGACAATGCTGTGTTGCGTTTGCAGAAAAAACAGAGCCGTGAAAATGCACGAGCGGGAGGCGGACGGGAAAACCGTGCGCGAATATTATTGTTCCGCTTGTTTTGCGCGGCTGTTTCCCGAAATTTCTTTCGAACCGAAATCGAAGCGGGACGAAGGCGGCGCCGACGACGCGCGGGGAGAAAAGAAAGAGCGGAGATGTCCTTTTTGCGGAACCGGGGCGAGAGAGTATTACAAGACGAAACTGCTCGGCTGCCCGGAGTGTTACCGATACCTGTTTGAAGAAATTAAAGAGAGCGTGTTTGCGATGCAGGGCGACGAGCCGCACCGGGGAAAAAGTCCGGCGGGAACGTCCGCGGAAACGCCGTCGGCGCCGACGCGGAACGGAAATTTTGCGGGGTACGGAGAAGCGGAACAGCTGACGATTTTCGGCACGGAAAGGAACGGGAAATCCGTCGCGCGCGGCGCGGGAAAGGAGAGGTTGCGATGAATACGGGAACCCCCGAATATTTGCAGAAAACGGTAACTTCCACGCGGATACGGCTGGCGAGAAACGTGCGCGGATATTACTTTCCTCATTTATTATCGGACGAAAACGCGCGGGAGATTGTGGGGCTTGTGCGGCGGGCGCTGAAGAAGCTGGATAACTTCCGTGAGTACGATATAGGCAGAATTTCGCGCGACGACGCGGAGCTTCTGGTGGAAAAGCACCTGATTTCGCCTGCGCTGGCGGGAAAAAAGAGCGGCGCGGCGTTTGTGTGTTTCGACGAAAACGCGCTGCGGGACGACGAAATTTCGGTGATGGCGAACGAAGAGGACCATCTGCGCGAACAGTATATCGTGAAAGGGTACGATTTGTACAAGGCGTACGACCGTCTGAGCGGGATAGACGACGCGCTTTCCGCGGAGCTGCCGTTTGCGTTCGACGAAAAGCTGGGGTATCTGACGGCTTGCCCGAGCAATTTGGGTACGGGGCTGCGGGCTTCGGTGATGATGTTTTTGCCCGGACTTTCGAAAGACGGCGTGATTAGAGAGATTCTGCCGAATTTGCGAAAAAACGGGCTGACGGTGCGCGGATTTTTCGGCGAAGGTTCCGGGGCGGAAGGGTATTCGTATCAGGTGAGCAACGAGCGCACGCTGGGACTTTCGGAAGAGGACGTATTATCGCATATGGAAGAAGTGGCGCTTTCTTTGACGGAGCTGGAAATACGGCACCGCGAACGGATGAAAAAAGAGGGGGGCGCGAAGCTGAAAGACAGGTGCCTGCGTGCGTACGGAACGCTTTTAAACTGCGCAGTGCTGCCGTGGGAGGAGTATTCGGAAAAAATTCTGGACGTGCGCCTCGGAATCGCGCTGGATTACTTCGAAACGACGGATTCGGTGTCTTTGGTGAATTTTCTGTATAATATGCGCCCGCTTTCGTTCCGCCGCGGCAACCGCGTAACGGGCGGCGAGGAAGAATGCAATATCCGGCGCGCGGAGATCGTGGGAAAGGTGCTGCCGGAGCTGGTTGTCCGCGCTTTGTGAGAAAAGCCGGGCTGACGGGATATAAGGCGGAGCGGCGCGTATCATTGTAGCTGCGCGGAGGGCGTTGATGGTGGCAGACCTCTTCAGTCTGCTTGCGCAGACAGCTTCCCCGAAGAGGGAAGCCGGGAAAGGGCGAATTGCGTAGACAGCTTCCCCGAAGGGGGAAGCCGAGAAAAGGAGAATTGCGCAGAGCGCTTCTACAGAAAGAAAAACCGAGAAAGGAACGAAAGACAGCCGTGGCGTTGGAACGGGCAAAGCCGAGAGGGGCAGGAACGATTCCGCGGCGTGCGGGCATAAAAATAGATGAGGTTTATACACAAATAAGGCTGAGAATACGGGGAAATCGTTTTCGCAAGGCGATTTTGTGAATATCATCGGAGCGGGCGGTGCCCGGACAAAAGGTGCAGAATATGGATTACAGAGAAAAAATGACGGCGAATTTAAAACAGGCGATGGGTGTGGCGAACGACGTTTCCGTGCAGAACGGCGTTACTTACATCGGCAGCGAACATCTGATTTATGCCTTTTTATCGATGCCCGCATGCGTGGCGTACCGCGTGCTGACGGAAAAGATTTCGTTTACGAAATATTCCGAGGCGTTTATTCGCAATCTTGATAAAAATACGCGCGCGCAGGGGTTGACGCCGCGGACGAAAGAAATGTTTCTGCGTGCGGTGCAGCTGGCTTCGAAATCGGGAGAAAAAGCGGGTACGGCGCATTTTCTGCTTGCCGTACTGGAACAGGAAAATTGTTTTGCCGTGAAAATTTTGCGCCTGTTGGGCGTGGATACCGCCGAAATGAAACGGCGGGTTACCGAGGTTCTGCGCGAAAGGTTAGTTCCCTCTGAAGAGGGGGGGACTAACCTTTCACGAGGAGAGCGCGAAAGGTTTGATTCCTCTGAAGGGGGGGGGACTAACCTTTCACGAGGAGAGCGCAGCGGGCTTTCTTCCGGCGAGGAAGGGAGCGACGCTTCGGGCGAAAACAAAGGATATGCCGCGGGCAACGGGTATACGAAAGGCGATTCCGGGGCGGACTATCGCTTCGGCGGCACGGCGTTTAACGGACGGGACGAGGGAACGGACGCGTTCGGCGACGTCGGGAACGATTCGGTCGGCACGAAAAAGGGCGGCGCGGCAAAAGCTTCGGGGGAGAGTCTGTTTGCGGACGAAAAGTTAATGCGGTTCGGCGTGGATTTGACGGAGCGGGCGAGAAAAGGCAAGCTTGACCCGGTAATCGGCAGAGAAAAAGAGATAGAAAAGCTGGTGCAGGTACTGTGCCGCCGTTCGAAGAACAATCCCGTGCTGATCGGCGAGCCGGGCGTGGGAAAAAGCGCGATTGCGGAAGGGCTGGCGCAGTTGATTGCGGCGGGAAACGTGCCGGAACAGCTGTTCAATAAAAAAGTGTTTTCCGTGGATCTTGCCGGGATGCTGGCGGGGGCGAAGTATCGCGGCGAATTCGAAGAGCGGCTGAAAGATCTGATGCAGGCGGTTACGGACGACGGGGATATTCTTTTGTTTATCGACGAAATTCACACGCTGGTGGGCGCGGGGGCTTCTTCGGAAAATACGATGGACGCAGCGAATATTTTAAAGCCGCTTCTTGCGCGCGGCGAGATGCAGATTGTGGGCGCCACCACGATAGAAGAGTACCGGAAATACATCGAAAAAGACGGCGCGCTGGAACGCAGGTTTACCCCCATTATGGTGGAGGAGCCGTCGAAAGACGCGGCGATCGGTATTCTGAAAGGGTTGCGCCCGCGTTACGAAAAGCATCACGGGCTGCGCATTTCCGACGAGGCGATAGAGGCCGCCGTAACGCTTTCCATGCGGTACGTAACGGACAGATACCTGCCGGATAAGGCGATTGATTTAATCGACGAGGCGGCTTCGCGGGCGCGTATCGTAAAAGGCGGCGGCGAAGAGACGGCGGAGATAGAAAAAAAGGCGGAAGAAAAGGAACAGGAACGCAGGCTGTATATGGCGCGCGGGGATTTCGCGCGGGCGACGACGGCGCTGAAAGAGAAGCGGGAGCTGGAAGAACGGGCGGAAAACGAACGGCGCGTGAGCGAGATGAAAATCGGCGCGGACGGCAGGTATGTGCTGGGTAAAGAACAGATTGCCGCGATTATCAGCGCGAAAACAAAAATTCCTCTGACGAAAATCACGCAGGCGGAGGGCGAAAAACTCATGCGCCTCGAAGAGGACCTGCACAAGCGAATCGTGGGGCAGAACGAAGCGGTTTCCGCCGTGGCGAGGGCGATCCGTCGGGCAAGGGCGGGGCTGAAAGATCCGTCAAGACCGATCGGTTCGTTTATCTTCGTGGGACCGACGGGCGTGGGTAAAACCGATTTGTGCAAGGCGCTTGCCGAGACGTTGTTCGGTTCGGAAGAGCAGATGATACGACTCGATATGAGCGAATATATGGAAAAATCGTCCGTTTCGAAGCTGATCGGGGCGGCGCCGGGGTACGTGGGGTACGACGATTTGAAGGCGGGGCAGCTGACGGAGAAGGTGCGGACGAAGCCGTACTGCGTGGTGTTGTTCGATGAGATTGAAAAAGCGCATCCGGACGTTTTTAATCTTTTGCTGCAGCTTCTGGACGACGGCAGGCTGACGGACAACAAGGGGCGGACGGTGAGTTTTAAAAACGCCGTGGTGATTCTGACAAGCAACGTGGGGGCGGCGGAAAAGCCGGATACGGTGCGTGCCGGCACGCTTGGGTTCGGCAGGGAAAACGGGTATCCGGGCGGCGGAAATCAGAGTGCGTACGGCGGGTACGGAAGCGAAAACAATGGGGGTATGGGCGGTACGAACGCACAAAACGGCACGGAAGAAAGCGCGGCGGAGCGGCGGGCGTACGCGGAGATGAAAGACAGAATTACGGCGGCGTTGAAAGAGAGATTCCGTCCGGAATTTTTAAACCGTCTGGACGACGTGATTGTGTTTCATCGGTTGTCTTTGGCGGACGTGGAGAGAATCGGCGGGAAGCTGCTGGATTCTTTGGCGGCGCGGCTTTTAGAGCAGCGCGGGATTGTTTTGTGCGTAACGGACGAGGCGAAACGGCAGCTGGCGGAAGAGGGCTATGAACCGGAACTGGGCGCGCGGGAGCTGAAACGCGTGGTGCAGCGGAAAATCGAGGACAGATTGTCGGAAGAGATTCTGCTGGGCAAAATTTCGGCGGGCTCGCGGGTTACGGTGGATTGCCGCGGCGGGCAGTTTGTGTTTTTAAGCTGATTGTGTTTTTAAGCTGAGCGGCGGCAAGGGCGCGGTAGAAAAGGCGGCGGAGTATGGAAGAAGAAAAGAAGTACGAAAGAGAAAAAATCGCTGTGGTTACGGGCGGCGTGCGGGGAATAGGTCTGGGGATTTCTCTGGCGCTGAAAAAGAAAGGGTACAGGGTGTACGCGCTGTATTCGAAAGACGAGAAGTCGGCTGCCGCGGCGCAGGGCGAAGGCGTGATTCCCGTGAAGGCGGACGTGAGAAACGAGGCGGAAATCGTAGCGTTTTTCTCGGTGCTGCGACATGTGGACGTATTGGTGAACAATGCGGGCATTGCCGTTGCGGCGCAGTTGCAGGATACTTCCGCGGAGATGCTGGACGAGCTGTACGCCGTGAACGTGCGCGGGGCGTTTCTGTGCGCGCGGGAGGCGGCGAAAAAGATGATTTCCGAGCAGTGCGGGTGCATCGTAAACGTTTCTTCGGTGTGGGGAGAAGCGGGGGGAAGCTGCGAAAGCGCGTATTCGGCTACGAAGGGCGCGTTGATTGCGCTGACGAAAGCTTTGGCAAAAGAGCTGGGGTATTCGGGAATCCGCGTGAATTGCGTTTCGCCCGGAGTGATCGATACGACGATGAACGCGCGGCTTACGGCGGATGATATGGAAGCGCTGCGGGAGGAGATTCCGCTGGGAAGAATCGGTAAGCCGGAGGACGTGGCGAACGCGGTAACGGGGCTGATTGAAAGCGAATATGTTAACGGGGCGGACGTGCCCGTCAACGGCGGTTTTTATGTCTGACGGCGTAATTGCTTTTTGCCGTTGAGGAAAAAAAAGGGCGGCTGCCTTTTTGTTTGAAAATTTTCAAACAGAAAACAAGTTGCGCCCCTCATTCGCCTCGCTGCTGCTCGGCACCTTCCCCCCGAGGGGAAGGCATGAAGAGGCGGACTATTTTTGCTGTCTTTGCGGTAGCAAAAAGCATGGGGAAGCCTATATTAAGACATAAATTTAAAATATAAACGATAAGCTGCAATCCGCTACGAAACAGACGAAGCCTGCCCGAAAGGGGAAAAAAGGGGGCGGATGCCTTATTGTTTGAAAATTTTCAAACAGAAAACAAGTTGCGCCCCTCATTCGCCTCGCTGTTGCCCGGCACCTTCCCCCTGAGGGGAAAGCATGAAGAGGCTGACTGTTTTATGCAGGCAAAAAAAAAGAAAAAAAATTGAAAAAAACTTGTGAAAACAAGGTGAAATCGCTTGCCTGTTTTGTGCGGCGATGATATAATAAAGTTATAAAAAATTTATTTTTTCGCGGGGCGCGCCCCTTGTTTTAACTTATCCTGACAGATAATCGGATAAGTTAAAACAAGCCGAAACGCAGCGAAAAGAAGGAGAAAACAATATGAAATCAGGTGGTTTTTTCAAAAAATTCGGCGTGTGCGCTCTTTCGGCGGCACTGTGCGTTTCGGCGTTTTCCGCGTGCGGTAAAACCGACGGCAAGGGCGACAAAATTGACGGCAACACCGATATTGCGGCGGTGAAGTCGGAACAGGTGAAAGACGAAGCGGCGTGGAAAGCGGCGTTCGACGTTTCGAAATTTACGAATTTCTCGATGAAAGAAGAAGATAAAAGTACGCAAGCCGGCGTTACCACAGAAGGCAGACTTGTGTATAAGTTTGTCGGGGATAAGGCGTACTATTCGACGTATCAGAAGAAGAGCACGGACGAAAACGAGCAACACGATATTTTCTTTGCGAAAACCAACGAAGTCTGGGCGGCGTACGGCATAAATTATAAAAACGGCGCGAAAATTTCCGAAAGCGCGTACGATATGGAAAATCATTCCGAGTACGAGTATATGATTTCGGGCGAAATGGGGATTACTCCCGTAAGTCAGCTTGGTCAAACGGTTGCTTTCGATAAAGTTACTTACGATGAAACCGCAAAAGGTTACTTATATGAAGTGGAAGGACAGGGCACGGCGACGATTAAAATCGCGAACGGCTTATTCGCGGGATATATCATGAAAACCGAGTCCGGCGAAGGCGACGAGAAAGTCGTTATGGAAACGAAAGCTTCGTATTATGATATAGGTTCCACTTCGATTTCGTTGCCGGAAAAAATGGGCAAACCCGCCGAAGATAAGAAAGACGAGGGTGAAAAGGACGACGAAAAGAAGGATGACGATAAGAAACCGGGCGTGGTGTTAACGGCGGATACGGATTTTGAGGCGCTGAAGTCGGAAAAAGTTGATGAGGCGGGGTGGATAAAAGCGTTTAACTACGCTTCGTATAAGAATTTTACCTCTTATACTGCTTACAGAACGACGAATTCTTATGCCGTACAGAAAGCAACCGAAGCAGGCGGATTTCTGAAGATAGGTTCTTACGAACTGTATTGCTACATAGGGGCGGACGGCGCGTATAAAATGTCGGACGGCAAGACCGAAAGGACGTGTGCGAGCGTGTTTATCCGGAACGACATTCCCATTACGATGAATTATTCCTGCATGTGTCCCGATTTTTCGAATAATTTTTGGAACTTCAGCTATAATGAATCGAGCGGCGTTTACGAATATGAGGGAGGTCTGAAAACAAACGCTTATTTCGCCGAGGGGAATTATTCTACGTATTCGAGCGTGCGATTAAAAATAGTGAACGGGTTGCTGGCATACATAGACGTAACAAATGACGGAGAACCGGACAACAGAAAAACTACGAAATTTTACGATTTCGGTACGACGGTTGTGGAATTGCCCGAATTCGAAGAAAAGAAACCGGGCGTGGTGTTAACGGCGGATACGAATTTTGAGGCGCTGGAATCGGAAAAAGTTGACGCGGCAGGTTGGGCGAAAGCGTTTAACCCCGCTTCGTATAGTAATTTTACGGCTCTTGCATATTATGATTCTATAAACATTTACTTGGTTCAAAAATCTACGGGTACTTCCGGCTTTTTCGGGGAAAAGGATACTCACGATGAAGATATGTATCTTTACAAAAACGCTGACGGCAAATATATGGGAATGTCCGGCGGGCAAGTTGCGGAGTGGCCGGAAGGATATTATATGCGCGACGGAATGCCTGTGCTTTTGAATTATTCGTGCCTGTGCCCGAATTTTGCGAAATTTTTTGCGGAATTTACGTACGACGAAACGAAAAAATCTTACGTGTACGCCGGCGAAGGAATACGCACAAACGATTATTTCCTTACGGGCGGTTCTTCTGCCGATTACGTGAAAGTAGAATTGAAAATCGTGAACGGCTTGGTGGCGTACGTCAGCGTTGAAGATTCGAGCGGGAATAAAGAAAATACGAAATTTTACGATTTCGGTACGACGGCGATAACGCTGCCTGCGATTGGGAAATAAGTTTCGTTTTTTGTTTGCGACAGAGATAAACGCCCTCCGGAAAAGATTTTTCCGGAGGGTATTCGTTAACTATATATGCGATGATAAGACTGCGCTCTGTACGGAGGAGGGCGCGACGGCGGCGGAGATTTCCGCGCCGATGTTTTCGCCGACGTCGGCAACGGGAACCGGCGACGCCGCCGATAGGGCAGGCGGCAATCCGCGATCCGTTTGAGGCGCATGAAAACAAGCTTCCGAAACGGTGTTTTTTTCCCGACGAAAGCCGGGAAATTTTTTATGCCTGCGAAAACGCCGCGTCGACGCATTCGTTCGCAAAAGAACTTCCCGATTGAATTTCCCGATTGAACGGGCTCGTTTTCCGTTGACTTTTCCGCTAAAATTCAATATAATCGGTATATGAGCCGGCATGCGGCATGCCGCGGCGTTTTTTACGAAAAAAAATTTTTTTTCGCGTTTTTTGTAACCTTTTTCGTATCCGGACGTCTTATAAGTGCAAGTACTTGAAGCGCAAAGCGAAAAAATACGAAAACAAGGAGTATGAAAAACAATGAAAAACATGAAAAACAAAATGAAACAACTTACGGCAGGCGCATTTGCCGGCGCGCTCTTCCTGTGCGGATTTACGGCGTGCGAAACGAATAACAACGGCGAGAAAAATTTCAATATTACAAGAGCGCAGGCGGAATCGATTGCGCTTATGCATTCGGGTGTGACGGAAAACGTCGTAACGACGCAGAAAGTAAGCGCGGAAGAGAAAGACGGCGGCAGGTATTATTACGTGGAATTTGTATGCGGAAACGTGAAATACGCTTATCGCATCGACGGCGACACGGGGGATATCGTAAAACTTTCGGTGAACGGACAGAACGTGGCGAAAGACGATTTGCCCGCCGCACCTTCGGCTCCGGACGCGAATTATATCGGCGAAGCCCGCGCGAAAGAAATTGCTTTGCAGCACGCCGGATATGCGGAAACGGACGTCAGGGAACTTGAAACGGACTTCGATTTCGACGACGGCATGTATTTGTACGAAGTGGAATTTTCTTACGGCGAAAGCGATTACGAATACGAGCTGATTGCCGCCACGGGGGAAATATATACGTTGGAAATCGACGATTTCAGCGTTATCGTTCCCGTACCGTCGGATGTTTCTCTTTCGTATATTTCCGTGGAGCGCGCGAAAGAAATCGCGGTGGCGGACAGCGGAGTTTCTGCGGAAAACGCGACGTTTACCAAGGCGAAATTCGATAAAGACAACGGCGTGCATATCTATGAAATCGAATTCTCCGCGGGCGGTACGGAGTATGAATACGAGATGAATGCCGTAAGCGGCGCGATTATCGAACGAAAAATCGACGGGGTAATACAACTTCCTTCGGACGGCGCCGAATATATCGGGGCGGACGCGGCGATTGAAATTGCTTCGGCGCATTCGGGAATAACGCAAAGCGATATGCTGAAGAAGGAAGCGAAGCTGAAAATAATAAAAGGCGCATACGTATACGAAGTGGAATTCGAAACGCCCGAATACGAATTCGAATATCTGATAGACGCAAAAACGGGAAAAATACTTTCCGCGGAAAAGGAGCTTAACGACTGAAAATGAAAAACGACGTAGTGGAGGAGTTGTTTGTAAAATATTATAACGACGCGCTGCTCTACGTCCTGTCTTTATCGGGAAACAAAGCTTTGGCGGAGGACGCGGTATCAACGGCGTTTTTCAAGGCGTTGCGAGGCGGCGACGGCGAAATAAAAAGTTTTAAGCCGTGGCTGATGAAGGTTTGCCGGAACGTGTGTTTCGATATGCTGAAACATCGGAAACGGTATGCCGCGATTGACGAAAGCATGAAAGACGAAAGCGAAAACGCCGTTGATAAAATTATCAGGGACGAGAGGTACAAAGCGCTGTACCGGGCGATAGCATTGCTGCCGGATACGCAAAAAGAGGCGGTGTTGCTGTTCTACTTCGAAGAACTGCGCATCAAAGACATTGCGGGCGTTACGGGAAAAACGGAAGATTACGTGAAGGTGCTTTTATACAGGGCGCGCGAAAATATGAAAAATATTCTGGAGAGGAAACAATGAGTTTCGAAACGTTGTACGAAAAATACATGAACGGCACGGCGAGCGAAGAGGAACGCGTTTACGTGGAAGAAGAGATTGCCAAAGCGAGAAAATTGGGAGAAATTCTCGAAGCGGCGGAAAAGGATAAAGCGAAAAGCGCTTCGCCTTCGGACGGCGCGGACGGGGAAAACGTCTGCCTTGCGCCGGAAGATATTTTAGAGGACGCAGACGCGGAACAGGTAAAAAAAGCAAGAAAACGGCACAGAATACGTTCGTCGGTGCGGGCGCTTCTGATTTCGCTGGTTTCCGCAATCGTTGTGGCGGGCGCCGTAACGGGAGGCGTTATCGGCACGGCGACGGGGGCGGCGAAAAAACAGACGAAAATTTCGGAAACGCAGGCGAAAACGATTGCTCTGGAATACTATTCGGCGAATTGCGCTTCGTCGGAAGCGACGGGGGGCGCCTACATCAAAAATTTTGAAAAAGACCTTGAATTTACGAAGAATCTGAAAAATTCGTTTTACAAATATAAACTTGCGGTAAGCCGTCTTGGCGGATATAAAATCGAAATAGAAATCGATTCACGTACGGGAGCGGTAACTTTGGTGGACTGGCAGTGAGCCGCTGCGAAAACGGGTTTCGGCACGGACGGCATAGAAAAACCGAGTGCTTAGAACACTCGGTTGAACGTGGAAATGCTATTTATAGTTTGATTTTTAGTCCGAAATAATCTCTTGTAAAAACAAAACGAACTTTGAATTTTCATCAAGGTTCGTTTTATTGTTGTTTGGTGAGTGTACGACAAAATCTCGTTTTTGAGCCGATTTTCGATAGTGTGTCGGACAATTTCAATCTTTTTCATCTCTAAAAATCGGAATTTTCAAATTAGTCTTTGCAAATAACCTTTGAACCTTCACCATCAATTACAATTCCCTGACGGTTGTTAATTGGGCATAGATTCAAATCCGAAAACT
>OMGY01000467.1_pt1 | contig 47008 bp, 39 predicted proteins | sample 1674461 | NCBI WGS metagenome assembly OMGY01 (sample SAMN05578579, study PRJEB25193) | human gut metagenome | biome: Human Microbiome; feature: human-associated habitat; material: feces | host: Homo sapiens | place: USA:Birmingham | reverse complement strand
GTTTTTGCGGTCCGTCTCAAGGAAACTTCCGAAAACCATGCCACAAAGAAGCGCTATTGCGGCGCATCTTACGGAAGCTTCCGAAAAACACGGCGCAAACGGGTACCCCTGCGGCATATCTCACGGAAGACTCCGCACAATGAACCGCGAAGAGAACAATCTGCGGATCAGTTTGCGGAAGACTCCGAGAAACAAACCGTTTTGAGACCACCGCGCGGTCGGTCATGCGGAAGGTTCCGAGTAATGGGGCGCCACAGCGGCAATCTGTGGCACGTCGTACGGAAGGTTCCGAGAAACACACCAAGGAGGAATCCAGAAATGGCATATCTTACGGAAGCTTCCGAAAAACAAGCCACAAACAAAGCGCAAAACAGCACTTCCAAGCGCCCATAGGCGCTGAATACGGTGGACAACGGCGAAGTTATCCACAAATTCCAAATCGGGATTGCACGACATTCGACACTCTCCTACCGTCGGAAGATAGATTCGCAAATCGAGCGACTCCTCGACGAGTCCCAGAACGCACACCGATGCGCGGTGACGACCGACGTCAACCTGCGCCGCAAACTACGCCGCAGATGCGAAAGCGGCGAATTGACCATGCCATATCCGCAACTGTTTGCGCGGAAGGAAACTTGGGATGCGCTCAATCCGCGCGAGAAAAAGAGACATGTCATACTCGCCCTGGCAATGGTGCGCCCCGACTGGATTTTCTGCGCACAGAGCGCGGCTTGCCTGTACGGCATCGAGCAGTCGTACCAGATTCACGACAATCCGATGATCCACATCGCATCCACACACGAAAGCGGCATATACCGGGCCAGGCGGAGTGATGCCGTCATACACCGCGTGTACACGCCAAATCCGCAATACAACGTGATCAATGGAGCCAAGGTCACCACACTGCCGTGCACAATCTACCAATGCGCGCTCGTGCTGCCGTTCGAACAGATACTGCCGCTCGCAGATTCCGCAGTACGCAGCGGTATGGCGCTCGACGATCTGCGACAGTTCCCCGTTCACAGCGCGACCGAGGCACTCGCGATCGGCAACGTGCTCGAATACACCGACCCGCGCAGTGAGAACGGCGGTGAGACGCTCGCAAGAAGCCGATTCATCGAACGCGGGCTCATGATTCCGCAGCTGCAGAAGGAGTTCCCGAATCCGCAGAACCCGGAATACCCGTTCCGCGTTGATTTCATTTGGATTCTGCCGAATGGACGCATGATCGTCGCCGAATACGACGGCATGACGAAATACGGCAATGACCGCAAGACCATCGCAAACCACGTGCACCGGGAGAAACTGCGCGACGAAGCGCTGCGGCAACACGGCGTCACCGCGATCATCCATTTCGATTATGAGGATTTGCTCAATCCCAACGAACTCATTGCCAGGCTCGTCGCCGCCGGTGTGCCGTACCGCCGCTGAGCATGCAGCGGATCTGGTCGCGGCATGGTATGCGGAAGATTCTGAGAACCGTGCCGCAAACGTAGACTTTTGCGGTCGATCATGCGGAAGACTCCGTAAACCGTGCCTCAAAAGGCATCCCGCGCGGCACGTCTTACGGGAAGTTCCGAGAAACCGGCCATCGGACAGTCTGGAAACTGCACTTCCTAAGGGCGCCTCCATGAAACTGGCTGCGAAAGGAGCTTATGCGGCATGGCTTACGGAAGGTTCCGAGAGTCGTACCGCAAATGGAGACTTCCGCGGTCAGTCTTACGGAAGGTTCCGTGAAAGCGACTATATTCAGGTCACTTTGCGGTCGAATATACGGACGACTCCGAAAAACAGACCACGAAACGGGGTCTGTGCGGTACAGCTTACGGAAGACTCCGAGAGCTGTGCCGAAAATACACGCGGGCGCCGGATTATGTGAGAGTCTGCAATATGCGCAGCTCGCACTCGCCATAATGCAGCGTGAGCGCGAGGTCTTCGCCGACGCTCAGATGCACGCGCTCGCCGGTCTGCGGATCGAACACCGTGAGAGGAGATTCCGTCGCGCGAATGTGGGCGGTCTGCGGGGCATCGGCGTTCAATCCGACGAACAGCAGCACCTCGTCGCCGCGGAACGTATTGCGAATGCCGAGCGGAACGTCACCATGCACCGGGTCTGCGAGCAGACTGTCGAGCACCGGCACGCCGACGAGCGGCACCATGGGTTTCGGCAGGCTTCCGGTGATGCTGCGCAGCCGCCGGCCCTGACCGCCGGCAAGTAAAATTGCTTTCATGCGCACGCTCCTTTCACGAATCTTCAGCAGGAAAGCGTCTTGTCAATACGGATAGAATCTGATATAATCATTGATTATCATAGGGGTAATAGCTTTTGCCCCGCAGGGTGCAAGGAGGTATGACGATGCGAGACCCCAAAGTCAGCAATGTACCCAATGAATCCAAGCTGCAGCGGGCGCTGATGCCCAATTCGCGGATGTTTCTGCTGTTTCTGATCTTGTTTGCAGTCATCACGTTCTTCTTCTCCGACCGGCTCTGGCTGTCGATCTGCGAGGGCGTCATCATTCTGCTGCTCATCATTTATTCGGTCATCATGCGCGCGCGCAAGCGCCGCACGCTCGAACGATATATTGAATCCGTCACCTATGATACGGAGTCTGCACGAAATAATACCCTGCAGAATTTCCCGCTGCCGATGGCGGTCTTTCGTCCGGCAGATTCGCAGGTCATCTGGGCCAACCAGAACTTTTTCGATCTCTGCGGCCGGCACAAGCCGACGGTCGATATGCGCATCACGGACGTGATCCCGGAGTTTTCCGGCCGCTGGCTGCTCGAGGGCAATACCCAGTGCCCGGAGCTGCTGGAGTATCAGGGCCATAAGTATCAGATCCACGGCAACCTCGTGCGCACGAATCCGGACGATGCTGCCAGCTACATGGGCATCACCTACTGGGTCGATGTCACGGATTATGAAAAGATCCGGCTGGAGTATTACGCTTCGCGCCCGATCATCGCCGTCATCGTCATCGATAACTACGATGAGCTCATCCGCGGCCTGACCGACCGCAAGCGCAACGAGCTGCGCGACGCCATTGAGGACAAGCTCCTGCAGTGGTGCGAGGGCAAGGGCGGCTTCTTCCGCCGCTACGACCGTGACCGGTATCTGTACGTGTTCGAGGAGCGGCATCTTGACGAGCTGCGCGAGAACAAGTTCGCATCCCTGCTCGACAGTGTGCACGCCGTGACCAGCCCGAGCGGCATCCGCGCCACCGTCAGCGTCGGCATCGGGCGCGACGGCGACAGCCTCGATGAATGCTATAATTTCGCCATTCTCGGCACCGAGATGGCGCTCTCGCGCGGCGGCGACCAGGCCGTGGTGAAAAACCGCGTCACGTTCGAATTCTTCGGCGGCCGCGGCGGCGAGGTCGAGCGGCGCACGAAGGTCAAGTCCCGCGTCATGGCCAACGCCCTCAGCCAGCTCATTCAGGACTCGTCCAAGGTCTACGTCATGGGCCATAAATTCTCCGATCTGGACACGCTCGGCGCGGCCGCCGGCGTCTGCTGCATCGCGCGCAAGCTCGGCACGCCCTGCCGCATCGTCATGGATGCGAACAAGACGGCCGCCGGCCAGCTGCGTGACCGGATGCTGCGCGTGCCGGAGTACGGCAAAGCGTTCCTGTCTCCGCAGGAGGCGTATCTGCATGCCGACAGCCGCACGCTGCTCGTCGTGGTAGACACCAACCGCCCGGATCAGGTGGAAAACCGCAACCTGCTCGAAGCCTGCACCCGCGTGGCGGTCATCGACCACCACCGCCGTGCGGCGACCTATATCACCAACGCGACCATGAGCTTCCACGAGCCGTATGCGTCGTCGGCCTGCGAGCTGATGACGGAGCTGCTCGAGGAGCAGGTCGAGCAGCCGGACATCCTGCGCGTGGAGGCCGAGGCAATGCTCTCGGGCATCATGCTCGATACGAAGGACTTCACCGTCCGCACCGGCGAGCGCACATTTGAGGCGGCGGCGTTCCTGCGCCGCGCCGGGGCCGATACCTCGGAGGTCAAAAAGCTCCTGCAGACGGACATGGAGCACACGGTCGCCCGCTATAAGATCCTGCAGACGGCGTCTATCTACCGCGCGGACATTGCCATTGCCGCGCCCACCGAGCCGCAGGACCGCATCGTCGCGGCGCAGGCGGCGGATGAACTGCTCAACATCGCCGGGGTCACGGCGTCCATGGTCATTTATCCGATGGGCGACGGGGATGTGTTCATCTCCGCGCGCTCGATCGGCGAACTGAATGTGCAGCTGGTCATGGAGGCGCTCGGCGGCGGCGGCAGTCGCTCGTCGGCAGCCGTGCAGCTGCATGACGTGTCGGTCGCGCAGGCGGTGCAGATGGCGCGCAAGGCGATCGACGAGAATCTGGAAAATTAAGCAAAGGAGTATCTTGCTATGAAAGTGATTTTGAATGTAGACGTAAAGGGTCAGGGCAAAAAGGGCGAACTCAAGGAAGTGTCCGACGGCTATGCCCGCAACTATCTCCTGCCGCGCAAGCTCGCGACGGAGGCCACGGCCGACAATCTCAATGCCTTCCGCCTGAAGGAGAAGGCCAAGGCGGCGCAGATCGCCCGCGAGAAGGCCGAGGCGGAGGAAAACGCCAAGAAGCTCGGCGCCATTCAGGTGAAGATCGCAGCGAAGGCCGGCAGCAACGGCAAGCTCTTCGGCTCCGTCACCTCGAAGGAGATCAGCGACGCGCTGCACGAGCAGTTTGACCTCACCATCGAAAAGCAGAAGATCGTGCAGGCCGAGCCCATCAAGAGCTTCGGCGCGTACGAGGTCAAGTGCAAGCTCGGCTATGAAGTCACCGGCACCATCCACGTGCTGGTCATCGAAGAGAAATAAACCGCGCGCAGGCGAGGGAGGGACCCGTCATGGAGGAGCTGCTGGGCAGACAGCCGCCCCATTCCGCTCCGGCGGAGCAGGCAGTCATCGGTGCGATGCTCATCGACCCGAGCTGCATCCCGGACGTGATCGAAAAGGTCAAGTCCGACGAATTTTATATTCAGGCCAACCGCGATATCTTTGACACCATCTTCGCCATGTTCTCCTACGGGCAGAGCGTGGACGCGGTCACGGTGCTCGAGCAGATGAAGGTCCGCGGTGTGTACAAGGACACGACGCAGCAGTACCTCATGGAGGTCATGCAGGTCACGCCCACGGCGGCGAACGTGCTCAAGTACGCGGCCATCGTGCGCGATCAGGCGCTGCTGCGCAATCTGCACACGGCGGCCGATGAGATCAACACCATGATCTTTGAGGGTTCCGGCGGAGCGGACGCCATGCTCGAGGCGGCCGAGCGCAAGATCTATGCGCTCCGGCAGGGACGCAATGTCGGCGGCCTGCAGCCGATCAGCATGGTCATCCAGCGTGTGTATGCAAACCTCTCCGAGGCGGCGAGCAGCGGCGGGGGCATCCCCGGCCTTGCCACCGGCCTGCCGGATCTGGACCAGACGATTCTCGGCCTGAACGCGGGCGAGCTCATCCTCATCGCGGCCCGTCCCGGCATGGGCAAGACGAGCCTTGCGCTCAACATTGCCCTGCACGTCGGCAAGACGTCCGGCAAGACGGTCGCGGTGTTCTCGCTCGAAATGGCGCGCGAGCAGCTCACGACGCGCCTGCTCGCGGGCGAGGGCCTGGTTGACAGCCAGAAGCTCCTGACCGGCAAGCTCTCGGCGGACGAGTGGCGGCGCGTCGGCGCTGCGGCCACGACCATCAGCGCGACGGATATCCGCATCGACGACAACCCGTCGCTGTCCGTTGCGGACATGAACGCCCAGTGCCGCCGCATCCCGAACCTCGGCCTCGTCGTCATCGACTACCTGCAGCTCATGCAGTCGGCCGGCAGCGGCCACGGCTGGTCGAATGAGAGCCGCACGCAGGCCGTCTCCGACATGAGCCGCATGCTCAAGATCATGGCCAAGGAGCTCAATGTTCCGGTCATCTGCCTGTCGCAGCTGTCGCGTGCCAACGAGTCGCGCCAGAACAAGCGCCCGATGCTGTCCGACCTCCGTGAGTCCGGCGCCATCGAGCAGGACGCGGACATCGTGCTCGCGCTCTACCGCGACGGGTATTATAACAAGGAGTGCGAGAATCCGAACCTCGCCGAGGCAATCATCCTCAAAAACCGCCACGGCGAGACCGGCACGCTCGAGCTCATGTGGCTGCCGGAGTACACATCCTTCGCGGCCATCGAGAAGAAGTACGACGACGATGACTATTGATGCCATCATGCCCGGCGTGCGTGTGCTGTGTGCCGTGTCCGGCGGGGTGGACTCCATGTACCTCCTGCACCGGATGACGGCGCTGGGCGCGCAGCGCGGCTTTGCCGTCGGCTGTGCGCACTTCAACCACGGGCTGCGCGGCGCGGAGAGCGACCGCGACGAGGCGTTCGTGCGCGCGCAGTGCGAGAAACTGGGCGTGCCGTTTTATGCCGGGCGCGGCGATGTTGCGTCCGTGCGCGGCATGGGCACCGAGGCCGCCGCGCGCGAGCTGCGCTATGCGTTCTTGGCGCAATGCGCGCAGGCGCACAGCTACGACTGGATCGCCACGGCGCACACGGCGGACGACAACGCCGAGACGCTGCTGCTCAACCTCGCACGCGGCTGCGGCCTGCGCGGCCTGACCGGCATCCCGCCGCAGCGCGGCAAGCTCCTGCGCCCGATGCTGGACACGACGCGCGCGCAGGCGGAGGCGTATCTGACTGCCCATGCCATCCCGCACGTGGAGGACAGCACGAACGCGGCCGATGCCTATGCCCGCAACCGCGTCCGGCACCATGCCGTGCCGGCGCTCGAGAGCGTGAATCCCGCCTTCATGCAGCACGCGGCCGACACGGCAGCGCTCCTGCGCGAGGACGAGGCGTTTCTCAGTGGGCTGGCTGCGGATTTTCTGGCTGGGCAGATGCCCGCAGAGGGCATCCCGATCGCCGAGCTGCTGGCGCTGCCGCGCCCGGTGCGCGTGCGTGCGCTGCAGCAGGCGGCCGGACGGGAACTGTCGCGCCGGCATCTGCTGGCGCTCGAGCGGCTGTGTGACGGGGAAGGGCTCGGCTATGCCGATGTGCCCGGCCTGCGCGTGACGCGCGAGCAGGGGCGGCTGTTTTTCGGCGCGCAGGCGCTGCCGCCGCTCGGGACGCACATTCTGCGTCTGGGTGAGACGGCGGAGATCCCGGAGCTGGGGCTGCGCGTCACGGTCGGCGTGCCGGAACCGTTTCGTGAAATTCACAGCGCGTTCACCACTTTTTGCTTTAAATCTGCGATCATCCATGATAAACTATCTGTTACGCCGCGGCGTCCGGGCGACCGGATTCGTCTGGCGGGGCGCGGCTGCACGAAGCGCGTGAGCGACCTGTTCGCCGAACGGGGGCTGACACAGGCCGAGCGCGACCGCGTGCCGATCATCCGCGCGGCAGATGCGCCGGCGGCCATCGCCGGTTTCGGCGTTGCCGAGCAATGCGCAGCGGCGCCGGGGCAAACCATGATCTGCATCCGAATGGAACAGATCCAGACATATGGGGGAGAATACTATGAGCGATATGAGAGATGACATTGCGTCCGTTCTGCTGTCCGCCGAGGAGATCCAGGCGCGCACGGCGGAGCTGGGTGCCCAGATTTCCAGGGATTTCGACGGCCGCGAGCCGCTGTTTGTCGGCGTGCTCAAGGGCTGCTTTGTGTTTATGGCCGACCTGATGCGCAGCGTGACCATCCCGTGCTCGGTCGATTTCATGGCTGTGTCGTCCTACGGCAACCAGACCACGACCACCGGCGCCGTGAAGATCAACAAGGATCTGAATCAGGACATCGAGGGCCGTGACATCATCCTCGTTGAGGACATTCTCGACAGCGGCGTCACGCTGCACTATCTCAAGGACTATCTCAGCGTCCGCCGGCCTGCTTCCATCACCATTGCCACCCTGCTCGATAAGCCCGCCCGCCGCAAGGCGCCGATCCACGCCGCCTATGCCGGCTTTGAGGTGCCGGATGCGTTCGTCGTCGGCTATGGGCTCGATTACGCAGAAAAATACCGCAATCTCCCGTATATCGGCGTACTCAAGCCGGAGGCCTACTCCACCTGAGCGCCCGGTGCGGATCCCATAAAGGATGTGATTTAATTTGAAACCTGATAAGAACCGTGCCAGAGGCATCGGGTTCTACCTGCTGATCGGCGTGATCATTCTCGCCGTCATCTTCTATCTGACCACACCGGCAGAGCAGAAGGAATACACCTATTCCGAGATCGAGGAACTGTTCCGCCAGGAGCAGGTCAAGTCGTTCTGCCTCGAGGGAGATGAGCTCACGCTCAATCTCTATTCTCCGGACAGCGATGGCAATACGACGATCAAAAAGACGCTGTCGAATCCCACCTGGTTCCGTGAGGATCTGGGGGATCTGATCGAGCAGCAGACCGCCAGCGGCGTGCTGACGGAGTATGATTACGTCAAGGGCTGGACGGCGCCGTGGTGGATGTCCATCCTGCCGTACCTGATCACGATCGTGCTGTTCATCGGCGTGTGGTACCTGCTCATGAACAAGGCGGGCGGCGGCGGAGCGCCGGGCGTCGGCAAGTTCGGCAAGGCGCACACGCGCACCGGCGAGGACAACCTCAAGAAGGTTACGTTTGCCGATGTCGCCGGCGCGGAAGAGGAAAAAGAGGAGCTGTCCGAGATTGTGGACTTCCTCAAGCGCCCGCAGAACTATACCGCGATGGGCGCGCGCATCCCCAAGGGCGTGCTGCTCGTCGGCCCTCCGGGCACCGGCAAGACGCTCATGGCCCGCGCAGTCGCGGGCGAGGCAGGCGTGCAGTTTCTGTCCATTTCGGGCTCGGACTTTGTCGAGCTCTATGTCGGTGTCGGTGCATCGCGTGTGCGCGATCTGTTCGACCAGGCCAAGAAGGTCGCCCCGGCCATCGTGTTCATCGACGAGATCGACGCGGTCGGCCGCCAGCGCGGCAGCGGTCTCGGCGGCGGTCACGACGAGCGCGAGCAGACGCTCAACCAGCTGCTCGTCGAGATGGACGGCTTTACGAATAACGAGGGCGTCATCGTCATGGCGGCGACCAACCGCGCCGACATTCTCGATAACGCGCTGCTGCGCCCCGGCCGCTTTGACCGGCGCGTGTATATGGGGCTGCCCGATATCAAGGGCCGCGAGGAGATCCTGAAGGTCCACGCCCGCGGCAAGCCGCTGGGCGACGATGTGGATCTCAAGAGTATCGCGCGCGGCACGGCCGGCTTTGCCGGTGCGGATCTGGAGAACCTCCTCAACGAGGCCGCCATCATGGCCACGCGCAGCAAGCGCCGCTTCATCATGCAGGCGGATATCGACGAGGCGATCCTGAAGGTCGTCATGGGCCCGGAGAAGAAGAGCCGCGTCGTGTCCGAGCGTGCGCGCCGCCTGACGGCGTACCACGAGTCCGGCCACGCGATCGCGTCGTTCTTCCTCAAGAACTCCGACCCCGTGCACTATATCACCATCATCCCGCGCGGCGCTGCCGGCGGCTTCACCTGGTATCGCAAGGCCGAGGACGCCGAGAACTTCACGTCCCGCGGCGAGATGTTTGACAGCATCGTCTCCGCGCTCGGCGGCCGCATTGCCGAGCAGCTCTTCCTTGACGATATCTCCACCGGCGCGTCCAACGATATCCAGCAGGCGACGAACATCGCCCGCGACATGGTCATGAAATACGGCATGTCCGAGAAGCTCGGCCCGATCTCGTTCGACGATTCGAGCCACAGCATCTTCATCGGCCGCGATTTCGGCACCACGAAGAGCTATTCCGAGGAGACCGCCGCCACGATCGACGAGGAGGTCAAACACCTCTTCGACCAGGCCTACGCCAAGTGCGAGGCGCTGCTGCGCGAGCACGCCGACCTGCTGACCGGCCTCGCGGAGTACCTGCTCATCCACGAGACGATCGAGGGCGATGACTTCCGCTACTACTGTGAGCACGGTGTGATGCCCGTCCACCCGGACGACACCATTGAGCCGCCGGCGAAGGTCATCCGCAGAATGGACGAGGCCCCCGAGACCCCGCAGCCGGACGCGGAAGCGCCGGCCCAGCCGGAGGCACCGTCCGCACCGGATGCGGACGCTCCGAACAGCGATCCCGGCGAGCAGCCGTAAGCCGTCCGCGCGCAAAACACGATCACGATCAAAAGGCCGCAGCGCATATGCGCTGCGGCCTTCTTGCTGCCCAGCGCGCGGCGTATGCGCCGCACACTGTCCGGGGAAGCAACGATATCTAAACGATATATAGAAGAGCCGCCCCGGGAAAAGGGGCGGCTCTCGCTGTTGCTGCGGCGCGGACGCGGCTGCATCCGCGCCTTGAGTGGGGGGAAGGAAATAGGGGTGGATGTATAGAAAGGATGGTGTGTGGAGCGTGTTATGCGATCAGAAGGACGCCTTGATGCTGTTGATGGTCTCTTCGGCTTCCTTGACCATGCGGTCGAGCAGAACCTTGACCGGCACGACATCGTGCACGAGACCCATGCCCATGCCGGCGCAGAAGATCGCGCTGTCGACATTGCCGTCCTGGAAGGCCACGCGGGTCTTCTGGCCGGTGATGACGGGCATCTGCTCCTTGAGGATGTCCATCGGGCCCTTGCCGGTGCGCAGGCCGCGGTTCTCGATCTCGTTGGCGAGCAGGGAAGCGTTGTTCTTGGACACGCGCATCATGCTGCCGATGGTCTTCTGGCAGAGCACGGTGTCCTTTTCGGTGTGGTTGATGACCCACTGGCGGTGGTTGTCGGAGATCGGGCACTCATCGACGCACACGAAGCGGGTGCCCATGGCAACGCCGGAAGCGCCGAGCGCGAGCGCAGCCGCGAGGCCGTGGCCGTCCGCGATGCCGCCGGCGGCGATGACCGGGATCTTCATGTCCGCGGCGCAGCGGCGCGCGATGACGAATGTGCCCACGCCGTCAGCCGACGGATGGCCGCCGACCTCGTAGCCGGCGATGATGACGCCGTCGAGTCCCTTGCGCTCCATGCTCATGGAGACCTTGTAGTTCGGGCACTTGTGGAAATGACGCATGCCGGCGGACTTGATGTCGGCGATGAATTCGCGCGGATCCTCGGCGCTCGTCTCGATGGCGGCAACGTGCTTTTCACCGCACAGACGGATGGTCTTGCGGATCTCCTCGTTGTCCAGACGCTGGGTCGGGGCGAGGGAGATGTTGACGATGTAGGGCTTGTTGGTCAGGCTGTTCATCTCGTCGAGCGCGTCGGCAAACTCGTCGAGCGTCGGCCAGCAGGTGACGTTGATGGTGCCGATACCGCCGGCGTTGCACACGGCGGCCGCGAGCTGCGGCACGGCCAGCCACTGCATGCCGCTCTGGACGATCGGGTACTCAATGCCAAACATTTCAGTCAGTTTTGTTTTCATGTATGCTACCTCCTAATGATGTTTAATGGTTTGAAAAAATGCGTCTGTCGCCTTGCTAATCAAAAATATATCAAAGCGGGGCGGGGGTCTCAACAGTATTCAGACCAAAGTTGCGGCCGGGCGCAGCGACGTGTTTTGGAGGAAATGTACAAAGCGCGTACGGCTTGCAAAAAACGGATAACGCAGCGCAATGCGCACCCGTTTTTGTACAATTCGGGCGGAAAGTGTGCAGAGAATACCTAATTTAATACTTGAAAATCAGCAGTATGTGTGTTTTCCGGCCGCTTGGTTATGGAGTACAAAAAAATGATTTTTCTCTCTGCGGATTTCGTAGTCTTTGTTGGTGAAAAAGCGCTGAATTCGGTGTAACCTAAAACCAACTTGACAGATAATTAACTAACGAAAGCGCAAGTTGAGAACCATTCATTAAGGAGGAGTGAAACTCATGAGCAAGCAAATGAAAAAGACGATTTTCGGCATTCTGGGCGGTATTGTCCTGATGCTGCTGATCGCCTACCTGCCGCCGGAAACGGAAATGATGAGCCGTCAGGGCTGGCAGTATCTCGGGTGCTTCGGCTTCCTGCTGACGTGCCTGATCTCCGGCGCCCTGCCGGACTGGGTCGCAACCCTTGCGACCATGGTCATGCTGCTGGTATTCAAACTCGGCAAGGTGGCGGACGTCACGGTCGAGTTCTCCGGCACGACCGTCTGGCTGTGCATCGGCGTGTTCATCATGTCGGTCGGCATCAACAACAGCGGCTTCATGAAGCGCCTGGCGCTGTGGGTTCTCACGAAGTTCCCCGGCACCTATCGCGGCCAGGTCACGGCCATGATGCTCGCGGGCATCATCACCACCCCGATGATCCCCAGCTCCTATGCCAAGACCTCCATCATGGCGCCCCTGATCGGCCAGGTCTGTGAGGCTGTCGGCGCGGAGCCGAACAGCAAAGCGGCCCGCGGCCTGTGGTTTGCCAACTTCATGGGCACGTACATCCTCGGCATTGCCTTCATGTCCGGCTCGGCGTTCGTTGCGCTGATGATCGGCTTCATGCAGGGCCTCGCCTTCACCTGGGGCTCCTGGCTCAAGTGCACGATCGTCTGGTATCTCGTGCTCATCGTTCTGACCTATCTGTACTGCACGATCATCTGCAAACCGAAAGAAAAGCTCGCCGGCGACGTGACCTTCCTCAAGGAGCAGTACAAGGCGCTCGGCGCCATCTCCAAGAAGGAGAAGCAGGGCATCATCATCGTTGCCATCGCCATTATCCTCTGGATCACCCAGAAGCTGCACGGCGTGGACGCCGGCTTCGTGGCCATCGCGGCTGACGTGGCGTTCTTCGCCGCCGGCCTGCTGACGGCGCCGGAGGCCAACGCCAAAGGCCAGTGGACGCTTGTCGTCTTCATCGGCGGCATCCTCAGCATCGCCAAGTTCATGAACACCACCGGCGTCAGCGCATGGCTGGCCAGCCTGCTCGGCCCCATCTTCGCGCCCATCATGAGCAGCCCGTATATCTTCGTTCCCTGCCTGTGCATCATCACGTTTGCCCTGCGTTACGTGATCGTGTCCCAGACCTGCATGCTCACGATGATGATCGCTATCTTCGGACCACTCATGGAGGCACACGGCATGAGCATGTTCATCCTCGTCTTTGTCGAGTGGCTGTGCGGCACGTACTGGAACACCGCTTACGGCAACCCGTCCGTGGTCGGCTTCATCAAGATGACCGGCGACAAGTGCGTCGACTATCCCTGCGCGCAGAAGGCTTCTTACGCCTACATGGTCATAACGATCATCGCCATGCTGGCCAGCGTCCCGCTCTGGCAGGCGATTGGTCTCTGCTGATCCGAATATCCCCGTCAGATCCACCGTCCCCTGTGCAGACATTCTCTGCACGGGGGACACTTTCCAGATGCGCCGCTGGTCAAGGTGCCTAATTTCGCCGCTGCGATCGGTGGTCACTTTCGTAGCCGGTGCTCTGGGATGCGGTGTGCAGAGTTGATATAGTAGTCATAGTCAGAAAGGTAACATTCCGGCACATTGCCGGTCATACACAGCGTTTGAAAGGAGAAAAACATCATGATCAAAACCAGACTTACCGAGCTTGTCGGGCTCAAATACCCCATCATCCAGGCCGGCATGGGTCCGTATCCGGTCACCAGCCTGTGCATCGCGGCGGCCAACGCTGGCTGTCTCGGCCTGTGCAGCACATTTGCCACCACGTCCCGCGAGACCAACCCCATCGTCTTTGAAGACTTCTGCAAGCAGGCACACGCCGAGACCACCGATGACGATGTGACCATCTTCAAGAAAATGTTCACCCGCGTGTTTGAAGAGACCAAGGAGTCCGACGGTATCTTCGGCGCGAACGTCATGGTCTCTGCGGAGGTCAAGGCCAATGCCATGAAGGTCATGCAGGCCATCAAGGAGCTGCGCGAGGCCGATCCCGAGATGAAGCGCCGCTTCCGCGTGCTCGTCACTACGGCCGGCGACCCGATGCCCTGGGCAAACTTCGTCAAGGAGCAGGGCATGATCTGGATGCACGTGTTCCCGGGTGTGCGCACCGCGGCCCGCTGCAAGAAGGCCGGCGTGCAGGTGCTCATCGCCTCCGGCCACGAGGGCGGTATGCACACGGCGTGGCAGCCGGTGCACAGCATGACGCTGTTGCCGGACATCATCGAGAAGTTCTCTGACGAGAACACGCTCGTGTGCGGCACCGGCGGCTTCTGCGACGGCAAGTCGATCGCGGCGGCCTTCGCCATGGGCGCTGACGGCGTGCAGATGGGCACCCGCTTCCTCGCCACCGAAGAGAGCGATTTCTGCGAACTGTGGAAGAAGATGGTCGTCGACTGCGCCGACGGCGGCACGATTATTGCCCGCGGCTTTGTCGGCCCGGCGCGCTGGCTGCGCAGCGACGTGTCCCTGCAGCATGCTTACAACACCGCCAAGGAAGCCCCCGGATCCTACGTCGGTGTGCCGGATGACTTCTCGAGCATCCCGATGGAGCTGCTGACCTTCGAGCGTTACGGTATTGCCGCGACCTATAAGGGCGACGTGGAGCACGCCATGGCCGGCGCCGGCGAGTGCGCGCAGCGCATCACCGATCTGCCCAAGACCAAGGACATGGTCGAGAAGGTCATGGGCGACGCCGAGACCATCATCCGCGGCCTGGCGGCAAAGTATGTCGCCGACTGAGCTCTGCGCAAGAGAAAGGAGCCAGACATGGCGGAAATGAACGCAGCCTTTTTTGAAGAGGCGAAATACAATCTCCAGCACGGGAAGATCAACTTCCTGAACGTGGCCGGGCTCATCCCGGAAGTCGCCGAGGAGCGCCATGTGGTCGTGCGTCTGCCTGCTAACAGCATGCACCTTAACCACGTGAACATCGTCTATGCCGGCAGCTATTTCGTGCTGGCCGAGTCCTCGGGCGCCACGCTGATCAAGTGCACCTATGCCGGCAAGTATGTGCCGATCATCAAGAGCGTGAACATTGATTACCGCAAGCCGACCAAGCGCGACCTGATCGTGGACATCTCCATGACGGAGGAAGAAGCCAAAGAGCGCATTGCCTATGTCGAAGAGCACGGCAAGGGGCAGTACCCGCTCGATGTGCCCGTCATGGACGCCGACGGCGTGCATTGCGCCGATGTGCACATCGTGTTCTACCTGATGCCGAAACCGTAAAGAGCGATTTTTCCCTTTGTTTCCCGCGCCGCATCCGCCCGTTCGGATGCGGCGCTTTTTTCGTGCCGGAAGCGCCAGAAAATCTATGGCAACACAGCACAAAAATGCACGTCCGCAGGGGCAAAAGAATTGTAAGAAATACAGGTAACAAGTGCCGAAATAATCGTTATAATATAAACAAAGCATCGGACCCATTTCATTTCAACAAACTGAAAACCGTTGCAATTTCAGAAAAAAATCTGCATCAACAAGGAGGCTATATCCATGAGAAAACCACTCGAGGGACTGTTCGTGGTCGAGATGACCAGCTACTGGTCCGCGACGACGACGGCGCGGTTCCTGCGCGACATGGGCGCGCGTGTCGTGCGCGTTGAGACCCCGCCTATCGGCGACTTCTGCCGTTACTACGGCCGCTCTATGGGCATGCCCATCACGGCGGAAGAGAACCCCATCCACGATATTTTCAACGGCGGCAAAGAGTGTGTCGCGCTGGATCTGAAAGATCCCAAGAACCTCAAGCTCATGCAAAACATGCTCGCCAAGGCGGACGTATTCATCACTAGCACCCGCACGGCCGGCCTGAAAAAGCTCGGTCTGGACTGGGAGACGCTGCACGCCAAGTACCCGAAGCTCGTCATGGGTCAGGTCACCGGCTACGGCATCAACGGCCCGCTGGTCAACCGCCCCGGCATTGACGCGATCGCTTATTTCGGCGCCAACGGCGTCATCCTTGACACCCGCACCGATCCCGACAGCCCGCCGATCTACCCGCCTGCCGGCATGGGCGACACGACGACCGGCATCACGCTGCTCAGCGGCGTGCTGGCAGCCCTGCTCGCAGCGCACGAGACGGGCGTGGGCGACTACGTCATGACGTCCCTGTACGGCACCGGCAACTTCGTCACCGCCGGCTTTGCCACGAACTGCAACTACGGCTATGAGTGGCCGCGGGAAGCGCACACCATGAGCCCGCTCGGTCAGGGCTACAAGTGCCGTGACGGCCGCTACATCTACGTGTTCGTCAACGACTATACGAGTGTCTGGCCGAAGTTTGCCAAGGCGCTGCGTCTGCCGGAAGAGGTCGTGACCGACCCGCGCTTCACGACCAAGGAGTCGACGACGATCATTGCCAACCGCTCCGCGCTCGTGGACATCATCCGTGAGTACGCGCTCCAGCGCGACGCGCAGGATATCCTCGACGAGCTCGTCGCCTACGATGTGCCGAGCTGCATCCTTAACCAGTACAAGGATCGCTTTTCCGGCGAGTGGCTCGAGCAGTCGGTCTCCAACGGCTACCTGATCGAGCACACCTATCCGTCGGGCAACAAGGTGTATCTGGCGCAGATGCCGATCTATTTTGACAGCCTCGGCGTGCAGGATCTCTATGCACAGCACAGAGCGCTGGGCGCGGACAACGAAGCCATCGAGAAGGAATTCGGCGACGGCGAATAAAAGCGCATCTCCCGATCAAAAGCAGGGCCGCAACAGCGGCCCTGCTTTTTTGCGTCTCCGTGGTCAGAACGGCAAAAAGCGTCCCCATCTGCCGGGCAGACGGGGACGCGCCAGTGTGCTGTATTTTCGCGTGCTCAGCGGTTTTTCAGCGCCTGGATGAGCACCTTGCCGGTGGCGTTCTTCGGCAGCTCCGGCAAGAATTCCACCTCACGCGGCATGCGGAACGACGGCATGTTGGCGCGGCAGAATGTCTGCACCTGCTCGACCGTCAGTGACCGGCCGGGCTTGCAGACGATGCTCGCCTTCACGTGCTCGCCCCACTTCGGGTCGGGCATGCCGTAGACGGCGGCTTCGGCGATCTCGGGCATTTTCAGCAGCACGTCGATGACTTCCTCGGGGTAGATATTCTCGCCGCCGGAGATGATGAGCGAATCCTTGCGGCCGCGCAGGTAGAGATAGCCGTCCTCGTCGAGATAGCCCACGTCGTGCGTGAAATACCAGCCGTCGCGGATCACGTCCGCGGTCTTTTCCGGCATCTGATAGTAGCCGAGCATCATGCCCTGCCCGCGCACGCAGATCTCGCCCTCCTCACCGGCATCGCACAGCGAGCCGTCCGGCCGCACGATGCGCACGGCGGCGCCGGGCAGCGCCCGTCCGACCGAGGTGAGATACCGTCCGCCGAGGATCAGGTGATCCTCCGGGAGCAGCGCCGTGACGGTGCTGGCCATCTCCGTCATGCCGTAGGACTGATAAAAGCGGCAGTTGAGCCGGTCGAGCGCGCGCCGCAGCAGATCCGGGGAAATGGGGCAGGTGGAGTAGTTGATGACCTTCAGGTGCGACAGGTCGTAGTTTTTGCGGTCCATCTCATCGAGGATGCCCTGCAGGATCAGCGGGATGACGCCGATGGCGCGCACCTTTTCCCGCACGAGACTCTCCACATAGTCGCTCACGGTGAAGTTTGGGATCATGATGAGCTTACCGCCGGTCGCCAGCGTGAGATAGGCGCCGGTGCACGCGGAGTGGAATAGCTGCGAGATGTACTGATAGACCTGCCCGTCCGGGAACTCCAGCGTTTCAAGCATGCTCTCAAGTTGGTTGAGATAGCGCGCGTGGGAGTAGACCACGCACTTCGGCCGCCCGGTCGTGCCACTCGTGTGCATGTGGTAGGCGGGGGCGTCGGGCGCAACGACGGTCTCCACCGGCGTGTCCGGCATACCTGCGAGCAGGGAATAGAGGGCGGAGCGGCCGTCGGCTTCCGGCGTCAGGGACAGGAACGTGATGCGTCCGGCATAGTGCTGCCGCAGGGCGTCGCCCCAGTCCTCGCGCTCCGGCTTGAAGAAGGCGCACCGGACCTCGTTGAGATCGAGCAGGTAGATCATTTCTTCCGGCGCGAGCCGCCAGTTGAACTTGACCACGGTGCCGCCCAGCTTCAGGATCGCAATTTCCGCGATCATGACCTCCGGGCAGTTGCGCGAGATGATGGCGACGCGGTCGCCCGGCGCAATGCCGAGACTGCGCAGGCAGTGCGCCGTCCGGTAGATGAGTGCCTGCAGTTCCCGGTAGGTGATGCGCCAGTCGCCGAATACAATGGCCTCGCGCTCCGGGCAGCGTGCAAAGCTCTCGTCGAGGATCTGACCGACGCCGGTCGTTTTTTGAAATCTGCTGATGTTATCCATATCTGGCTCGCTCCTATACAAAATCATTCGAACGCTCCGACGGCTTGTTAATTTATTATCTTATTCGCATTATATCGAACCCCCGCGGACAGGTCTTCATAGGAGACTACGAATTTATGCGCCGCCCGGGTGTCTGCTTTTAGGCAAAATGAAAGCAGCAGCGCCCTTTACGCGCACGCGATTGTAGGAAATGCACAGTGCGTGGCGGCGAGAAAAACCGCATTTCGTAACAAATGCCCTGAACAATTCGCCATGTTATTGTTACAATAAAGACAAAGATGAGGCGAAAAAGCCGCAAAAACACGGAGAATTCGGACAAAAGCGCGAAAGTTGCGCCAATGGCTTCCAATTTCATCGTAGGAGTCTCCAAAAATTCGGATCTCCGGTGTTTTTGCGGAAAGGAACTTTTTTCCTCAAAATTTGTGTGGGAATATGCACTTGTGACTGCCGTTTTGCGCAGCACGGAAAGGAGAGAATCATGACGCTGTCCGTGGAAATGATCGCCGAGAGCATGCAGCCGTTCGGCGCGCGGGTCGTAATGCAGCAGGAGCGGACATTTGCCTTCCGCCGGGTCCAGATGCTCACGCCCGAGTCCGAGAACACGCTCGAGGAAGACGTGCTCTACGTCAGCGAGCCAAAGGTGATCCGCCGCTTACCGAAGGGGCTGCTGCACGACCACTTTTTCGTTGTCCGGGCGCGCCCGGAGGATGCGGAGCCCGTTCGCCCCGGTGTCAATGCGCTGCTGTATGACGAACAGTATTCTCTCGGCGCGGTGACGAACCACCTGCTCACACTGTTTGACCGCCTGCAGACACTGGAGTATCAGATGCGTCTGGCCGTGCGCGCGCACGCCGGGCTGGAGCCGCTGATGGAGGTCGGGCGGAAGATGATCCCGGACGCGACGATCGTCGTCGTCGACTCGGCGTATAACATCATCGGCGCCACGCGCGAGCGCGGGTCGGGCAATATCTATGTCGATCAGATGCTCGAGCAGGGCTATTACGACAAGGACTCGCTGCAGCTCATGGCGGAGGCCGGCTATTTTGAAGTCAGTGACCGGTACCTGCGTCCGGTGCTGTCGGTGCCGCCGAATATCTGCAACGACCCCGTGATCCTGCGCTCCTACATTGCCAACGGGATGTTTTATTCCTTTGCCGGTTGCTATTTCCCTGGCCGGCTGCCGACGATGGTGGATCAGGAGCTGTTCCGCTGCTTTACCGAGCAGCTCGACCATTACTTCCGCGAGACGGGCTTTTACAGCCAGAGCATGCCGCAGCGCCAGCAGATGATCCATGATCTCCTGCGCTATGGGGAGGAGAATCCGGAGCTGGTGCGCGACCGTGCGCGCGGCCTGCGCCTGCCGGAGACGGGCGACTTCCGTCTCGGCTATGTCGAGTTCGACGAGCAGGCGTCCACCTCGAAGGCAGGGTACATGGTGCTGCAGCTGCGCGCGTGGAGCAACGTGGCCAATTATGGCGTGATGCAGTATCAAAACAGCGTGCTCATCCTCTTTCAGGACTGGCACGATTACCCGGTCGGGGAGCAGCTTTTGTTCCGCGAGCGGTGGGACGAGCTGCTGACGCTGCTGGGCAAGAACCATGCGCATATCGGCGTGAGCCTGCTGTTCACGGAGCTGGGACGCCTGCGCATGGGCTACGATCAGGCGCGGACCGCCATCGAGATCGGCCGCAAGCTGGATCCCGATGCGCTGGAGTATCACTATTCCAAGTATTATCTCAACGACATGCTCGAATGCTACCGGGAAAAATTCGCGCTCGATGACGTCATTGTGCGCTATCTGGATCAGCTTGCCGGGGAGCGCGGCTACAGCAACAGCAACCTCCTGCTGCTGTACCACTACCTGAACACGGAGCGCAACATTTCCCTGACCGCTAAGCGCGTGCATATGCACCGCAACAGCGTTATTTACCGCCTGCAGCGCATTCAGGACGTGCTCAATCTCGACCTGGACGACCCGGATGTGCGTCTGCGGCTGATGATCACGTTCAAGATCCTGCGGATGGAGGGCAAGCTCCCGGAGATCACGGACGAGCCGCCGGAGCCGGACAACGGCGGAAGCGACCGCCTGACGCTTGTGGAATGAGCCCGCGAAAAGAGAAGAACAGCACACGGCAGCGCCTCCCGGGGCGCTGCCGTGTGCTGCTTCCGATCGGGGTCAGGTCTGCTGCTCGGCCTGTGCCTGCAGCGCGCGCTCGCGGGCTTTGCGCTCGCAGTGCGCGTAGTAGCTGTTGCCCATCTCCTCAAATTTCTCTTTCGGCAGCAGCAGCTCTTCGAGCGGTTTGCGCGTCTTCGGCAGGATCGTGCCGTAGCTGCCGTAGTCCTCGCCGGCCTGGCGGACATAGCCGAGGTATTCTTCCACACGCTCCTGCAGCGGCGGCACCGGCATCATCTCGCCCTCGCCGCAAAAGAGCGTCGTGTAGTTGCCCACGCCGAGCATGAGGTCAAACTGTGCGAGCACGGCGTCGTAGTTGCCCTTGGGGGAGAAAAAGCCGCAGGTCGAGATCAGCACATGCCGCTGGTGCGACTGGTCGTAGCGCGTGACGTGCTTACCGTTGCCCTTGCCGTCGGTGCGGTCGCACATGACGGGGCGGTTGATCGGCACCGTGCGGTCGAGAAAGCACTTGAGCTGGCCGGGCAGGGCGTAGTAGTAGAGCGGGAAGCTCCACACGACGAGGTCGGCCGTGACGTAGCTTTCGATCGCGGCGGCCATGTCGTCGTCGCGGAAGCACTTGCCCGGCGTGCGCTTCCAGCAGTTGAGGCAGCCGAGGCACGGCTCAATGTGCATTTTGGCCACGGTCAGTTCTTCGACCTGCGTGTCGCAGGTCTTGGCGAGCCCTTCGAGAAAGGCGCGCGTCATGCGCAGCGAGTTGCTGCGCTCCATGCGGGGACTTCCGTTGATGACAAGAATGTTCATGGACGTTTCCTCCTGGTTTATTCGCACGTGTAGCGGCCGGGGCACTTTTCGAGCATGGCGGCGGCCGCCTCGGCCTTGTCCTTGGTCGATACGGTGTAGATGCCCTGAATCTCCTCGGCCAGCAGGCCCACGGAGGTACCGGCGTCGGTAGCGATGTTGATGCACTTTTTGCACATCTGCACGGCGATCGGCGGCTTGGCCGCAAGCTTTTCGGCATAGGCCAGCGTCGTCTGCTCCAGCTCGCCGAGCGGCACCACGCGCTCCACGAGCCGGATGCGCGCGGCCTCCTGCGCGTCGATATCCTCGCATGTCATGGCCAGCAGCTTTGTCATGCCGGGGCCGATGAGCTTGGTCAGGCGGGTCGTGCCGCCGAGGTCGGTGCTGATGCCGACGTCGACCTCCCGCAGGGAAAACTTCGCGTTGTCGGCGGCAATGCGGATATCGCACGCCGTGATGAGCTCGATGGCGGTGCCCATGCACGCGCCCTGGATGCCGACCACGACCGGCAGGTTGCACTCGCTCCAGAAGCGGTAGGCCTGCTGCCAGTGATAGACGCCGTAGAGGCTGCGCCCCGGCTTGCCGATCACCGCTTTGGCGTAATTGAGGTCGATGCCGGCGGAGAAGTGCCGGCCGTCTGCCAGCAGCGCAATGGCGCGCAGGTCGTGATCGCCGACGATCTCGGTCTGCTGCAGCTCGATCATGGCCTCGTAAAACGGGGCGCTGATGGTGTTGAGCTTTTCCGGCCGCGCGAGCCGCACGATGCCGACGGCGCCGCGCCGCTCAAAGCTCAGAAATTCCTGATAGGACATGGTCTGGCTCCTTTCTTTATGCCTTTATGCCTGCTCCGGTTTCCGGCGCTGACGCAGCGCCTTTGTCAGAGCGGGTACGATCTGGAACAGGTCGCCGACGATGGCGTAGTCCGCCACCTGAAAGATCGGCGCGTTCGGGTCGCGGTTGATGGCGATGATGGTGTCGGATGCGCTCATGCCGATCAGGTGCTGGATCGCGCCCGAAATGCCGCAGGCAATGTAGACGCGCGGGCAGACGGTCTTGCCCGTCTGGCCGACCTGATGGATGGGGGAGATCCAGCCGGCGTCGACTGCTGCGCGAGATGCGCCCACGCAGCCGCCGACGGTGTCGGCCAGCTCCTGCAGCAGCGCGAAATTTTCCGGTCCCTTCATGCCGCGTCCGCCGGAGACGATGATCTGCGCCTCGGTCAGATTCGCGGTCGCGGCGTCGAGCACCGGGATCAGCTCCAGCAGCTCCGTGCTGCTCCGCCGGGCGTCCTCCGGCAGCGATTCCACAAAGACCGCGCCGGTGCGCGCGGGGTCAAATGCCGGCGCGCGGAACACGTTCGGCCGCACGGTGCCCATCTGTGGCTTCGTGTCGGGGCAGATATTGGTCGCCATCAGATTGCCGCCGAAGGCCGGCCGCGTCCAGAGCACGCAGCGGTGCGCGTCCACGTCGAGATGCGTGCAGTCGGCCGTCAGCCCCGTGTGCAGCCGGCAGGAGATGCGCGGCCCGAGGTCGCGCCCCACGTTCGTCGCGCCGATCATGAGCACTTCGGGCGCGTATTTGCGCACGAGGTGGCACATGGCGGCGGTGAAAATGTCCGTATTGTAGTGCGCCAAGGCGGGATCTTCCATGGTGATGACTGTGTCGGCGCCGCAGCCGATCGCCTGCGCGGCGAGCGTGCCGGCGTGCGGGTCGAGAATGACGCCGACGAGCTGTTCACCCATCTTGTCGGCGAGCAGGCGCCCCTGTCCCAGCAGCTCCAGCCCGACGCTGCGCAGCTGCCCGTCCTCCGTCTCGAGGAAGACCCAGACGTGTTTGCTCTCAGACATGATCCCCGCCTCCTTCCAGCGAGATGTGCGCCGCGTCGAGCTGCGCCAGCAGGGACGCCACGGCGGCCTCCGGCTGCGCGCCGTCGATGCGCACGGTCTGCTTGGTGCGCACGGGCACGAATGTTCTTGATACCTTTGTCGGTGAGCCGTGCAGGCCGATGCAGTCGGGATCGAGTGCCGGCAGATCGTCCGCCGTCAGCGTCTGCGGCTGCATGCGGTTGGCCTGCAGCTTGCGCATGACGTTCGGCAGCCGCGGCTCGTTGATGGTCTTCACGACCGTGACCACGGCCGGCAGCGGCGCGCGCAGCACGCGGTAGGCGCGCTCGCCCTCCTGCCGGATGCGGATCGCGCCGTCCTCGATCGTGATGGCGCATGCGCACGTGAGCTGCGGCAGCCCCAGATGCTCGGCCAGCATGGGGCCGACCTGCGCCGTGTCGCCGTCGATGGCCTGCCGGCCGCAGAGGATCAGGTCAAAGCCGCCGAGCGCCCGCACGGCCTGTGCGAGCGTGTAGCTTGTGGCATAAGTGTCCGCGCCGCCGAAGCGCCGGTCGGACACCAGCACCATCCGGTCGGCACCGAGGGCATAGCACTCGCGCAGCGCCTGCGCCGCCTGCGCCGGCCCCATGGTCATGGCGGTCACGGTGCCGCCGAGCGTCTCGCGGAGCTGCACGGCCGCCTCGAGCGCGTATTTGTCAAAGGGGTTGACGGTGCTCGGCACACCGGCGCGGATGAGGGTGTTGGTTTTCGGATCCATGCGGATCTCGGTCGTGTCCGGGACCTGCTTGATACAGACGAGAATGTTCACGCGGCACCGCCCTCAGCCGAGCAGCGTCTTGCCGATGACCTGACGCTGCACCTGGTTCGTGCCCTCGAAGATGCTGTAGATGCGCGCGTCGCGCAGCAGCTTTTCCAGCGGGTATTCGCGGCTGTAGCCATAGCCGGCAAAGACCTGCAGGCCCATGTTCACCACGTCGTAGCACATTTCCGAGGCAAAGCATTTGAGCGAGTTGCCGAGCGTGCCGATCGGGATGCCGGCGTCCGTCATCTGCGCGCCGTAGACCGCCATGGCGCGCGAGGCCTGAATGCGCATCTCCATGTCCGCGATCAGGAACTGAATGCCCTCGAGTTTTGCGATCGGCCCGTGCTTGAAGCTGCGCTCCCTGGCGTAGTCCACGGCCAGATCCAGCGCGCGCTGCGCCACGCCGACGGCGCCCGCCACGCTGACCGGGCGTTTGCCGGCGAGGAATTTCATGGTCTGGGCAAAGCCGTTGCCCTCCGTGCCGATCAGGCGGTCGGCGGGGACGAACACGTCCTCCATCACGAAATCCGCCGTGTCCGACAGGCGGATGCCCAGCTTGTCCTCGTGCTTGCCGACGCTCACCCCGGCGTCGCTTTTTTCCACCAGCAGCAGGCTCATGCCGTGATAGCCCGCATCCGGATTCGTCACGGCCAGCACCACGCACGCCGAGCAGAGCGTGGCGTTCGTGATGAAGCACTTGACGCCGTTGAGCACGTAGCCGCCGTCCACTTTCTTTGCACTCGTGCGCGTGCTGCCGACGTCCGAACCGCTCTGCGGCTCCGTGATCGCCATGGAGATGCCCTCACCGCGCAGAATGCGCGCGCAGGCGGCCTGCTTTTGCGCCTCCGTGCCGTCGGCGAGGATCGCCGACAGGCCGAACGAGTAGGAATTGTTCGAGATCGTGAAGCCGGCGTCATGCTTGGCCAGTTCCTCGCTGATGCAGTAGCGCGTCACGGCGTTGAGTCCCAGTCCGCCGTACTGCTCCGGCACGTCCAGACCAAACAGACCCATTTCGCCCCATTTTTCGTGCAGCTGCACCGGAAATTCGCCCTTTTCATCATATTCTTTCACGACCGGGTCGAGCTCGCGCTCGGCAAATTCGCGGATCATTTTGACGATATCCTGCTGCTCCGGCGTCATGCCGAGATAGTAACCGTATTTGCTCATGAAAATCTTGCTCCTCTCACGGGAAAGCACGTACTTTCCCAACTTTGATTACATTTTAACGAGGCGCGCGGCACGGAACAACGTCATTCAAAACGACGTTTTTTCCCGCCGCCGCACAAGCGACTGTGCAGAAATGACGAAAAAAAGCGCCCGCTTTCTCCTGAAACAGGAGAAAGCGGGCGCGAAACGGTGGTCACTCTTGATGCACGATGCCGCTGTTGCCGGCATCGTTCTCGCCGTGCGGCGTTTCCCAGTGCGGGATGCGGCCGGTCATTTCGAGGATCTTGAACGAGATCATCAGCCGCAGACGGACATCCGGATCGTCGAGATCCAGCGCGAGGATGTCCTGGATCTTCTGAATGCGGTAGATGACGCTGTTGCGGTGCATGTGCACATGCTTGGCGGTCAGGGAGATCGGGGATATCCGTAATGCCGCTTATGGCATCAGCAACCATTTGAACCGCAACCTCGGAGAGCAGGAACAGGAATTTGTTGCAGATGAGTTTGCTGTTTCTGATGGAAAAGTAAAATCAGGGAAAGAGAAAAAACAGCCGGAACGCTGATAAACAGGTATTTTGCGGTTGGAAAAAAGACGTCCGGAAAAGTGCTTTTTTTCTGGAAAAGTAAGTAGCTTTCTGCTGGTGAGTGTGGTATGTTGTGGTCAGGAAGAACAAAAAAAGGAGGCCGGAGGATGGAAAAGAGACGATGTGTAAAAACAGATGAGATTACCGTCAATATGCTGGTGCATGCACTGCGGGATGTGTTCCGGGAAGAAAAAGAAGCGGGCGCATCCACAAAAGAGACGGGAGATCTTATCCTGCGGCTGGCCGGCCACAAGGATAAGAAACTCTATCTGACAGAAGGAGAACATAAAAAAGCGGTACAGGCTTTAAATGGGCTCAGAGATACTTATATTGAGAATGGAAGATATACCGATGGGATCGATACGGTTTTAATGCGTATCATGAACGCAAGGTACAGGACCTATCGGACACGGTAACGGACAGGCGGGATGCCTGTCTTTTTTGATCGGAAAGGAGGAATGCCATGAATGAATGGGAAAGACTGAGCAGGCAGGCGCAAGGCATTAAGCAAAGGTATCCTAAAGGGACAAAAGTCCGCCTGGGCTGCATGGATGGAGAAAAGGGAATGCCGCCCGGACTTTTAGGGACGGTATCTTTTGTGGATGACATCGGCCAGATCCATGTGAATTGGGAAAATGGAAGGTCACTGGCATTAAATACGGAAGTGGATAGTTTCCAAGTAGTAAGCCGGCCGAAGAAAGAACGGGGTGAACCTTCCCGGTAAGTAAAAGCGGCAAGTCAGAGTGGATTGTCTGGCTTGCCGCTTTGCCGTTTGTATGGTGGGCGGCGGCATTGATCGCAGATGCCATCATCCCCGGAGGGAACCTTTTTGAGATGATGGAAGCCCTGACGGAGAAGCTGAATCATCCCCTGGCGCTGCACTATACGGAATATACCAAGAAGTCCATCCTGATCTGCACCCTTTTGTATGCCTTTGGAATCGGCATCTATTATGCCAACCGGAGGAATTACCGCAGGGGGGAGGAACACGGATCGGCCAAATGGGGGAATGCCGCCCAGTTATGTAAAAAGTACCAGGAGAAGCCTTATGCCGACAATATCCTGTTTACACAAAATTTCCGCATGGGGCTTGACTGTTACCGCCATAAAAGGAACTTGAACGTCCTTGTCGTGGGCGGCAGCGGAGCGGGGAAATCCAGGACATACGCTTTACCGAATATACTCCAGGGGAATTGTTCTCTGGTAATTACAGATCCAAAAGGGGAACTTCTTAGGAAAACGGGCGGATTTTTGGAGAAGGCCGGATATGAGGTGAGGGTATTTGACCTGATCAATCCGGATACCTCTTTCGGTTATAATCCGTTTGAATATGTGAAGGATGATAAGGATGTGCTGAAACTCATCACAAACCTGATCCGGAATACGACACCCAAGGGGGCGCAGTCCTCGGATCCGTTTTGGGAGAAAAGCGAGACTGCGCTTCTTCAGGCACTCATGCTGTACCTTCTGCATGAAGCCCCGCCGGAGGAACAGAACTTTGCCATGATTATGGAGATGCTATCATCTGCCCAGGTAAAGGAAGATGATGAAGATTACGAGTCACCGCTGGATATCCTGTTTGAGCGTTTGGAAATGCGCGATCCGGAAAATATTGCCGTGAAGCAATATCATATTTACAAACAGGCTGCAGGAAAGACAGCAAAGTCGATCCTGATTTCCGTAGGTGTCCGATTGGCGGCGTTTAACCTGCCGCAGATCGCAAATTTAACTTGCCATGATGAACTGGACCTTGCCAGCATGGGAGAAAAAAAGGTGGCGCTTTTCTGCTGTATCCCGGATGCGGATACATCCCTTAATTATCTGGTGGGCATGATCTATACCCAACTTTTCCAAACACTTTATTATGTGGCTGACCGCAAATACGGGGGCAGGCTGCCGATTCCGGTAAACTGCATCATGGATGAGTGGCCGAATGTTGCCCTGCCGGATGATTTTGAAAAAATTTTGAGTACCTGCCGTTCACGTTCGATTTTCTGCAGCATTATCGTGCAGAATATGAGCCAGATCAAGGCACTTTTTAAGGACTCCTGGGAGAGCCTGGTGGGTAACTGTGATGAGCTGTTATACCTTGGCGGCAATGAAAAAGAGACGCATAAGTATATCTCGGAACTGCTTGGAAAGGAAACCATCGATACCAACACGTATGGGCAGACAAAAGGACGGTCAGGAAGTTACTCTACAAATTTCCAGCAAAGCGGAAGGGAACTTCTCATGCCGGATGAAGTGCGTATGCTGGATAACCAGTACGCGCTTTTATTTGTCCGTGGGGAATGTGCCATGAAGGACAAAAAATATGATTTGATGAAACACCCCAATATCAGGCTGACAGAGGACGGAGGGGCAGAAGCGTATGACTATGCGAAAGCGCCGCTGGCCCATGATACCTTTGCGTTTGATGCGGGCAGATATGAAGATTATGAGCTGCTCTCTGATGAGGACATCATCGGAGGGCAGTTTCCTATTTAAGAATGGAGGGATGCCGATGAAATGTAATTTATTGAACCAGATGAAACTGAAAAAGGGCTGCATGGAGGAAACTGGCAGACAGGAGGCAAAAAAAGAAACCTCATCCATGCCGATGAGCAGGGTGCAGAAGAAGCTGTTTGCTGTTTATTCTGTGCTGATGTTTATCGGGAATGTGTGTACGACTTACGCTTATGCGGCAGGGGATCCCCTGTCTGTTGTGAATAACCTGTCGACTTTCATTTTCTCCCTGATCCGGGCTATCGGCCTGATCCTGTTGGGCTTTGGTATCGTGCAGGTGGGCCTCAGCCTTAAGAGCCATGATCCAAGCCAGAGGGCGAACGGATTTTTGACACTGGCAGGCGGTATCATCATTACTTTCGCAAAAGAGATCCTTGACCTGATTATGGCGTAAGGATGCCAGCGGGCGGGCAGGAATACTGTCCGCCCCTTATCACACGAAGGAGGTGAGATAGGAAATGGAAAGCGATAACTGGATCGTGCAGAACCTGCAATCTGCATTAAATACCTGGAATGACAAATTAAATGAAATCTGGACACTGCTGACACAGGATCCACAGTCTTTTAAGGGCGGGGCAATCTGGAGCGTGATGACAAATATCAATGGCGCCTTAAAAGCCATCGCCCTGGGGCTTTTGGTTCTGTTTTTTGCTATGGGGATCATCAAGACCTGCGGCAGTTTTACAGAGATGAAAAAGCCGGAGCATGTGCTGAAAGCATTCATCCGTTTTGCGTTAGCACAGGGAGCCGTGGTATATGGCATGGATCTTATGAAAGCACTCTTTTCTATCATACAGGGCATTGTCACAACGATTTTAGCCAATGCGAGCATGTCCGGCGGGACAGTGTCCCAACTGCCAGCGGAGATCGTGGAAAAGGTGGAATCCGTAGGCATGCTGGATTCTATTCCACTGTGGATCGTAACGCTGCTTGGCAGTCTGCTGATCACGGTATTGTCTTTTATTATGATCCTGACTGTTTATGGGCGGATGTTCAAGCTGTATATGTATACCGCCATTGCACCCATCCCCCTTTCAACTTTTGCAGGGGAGCCGTCCCAATCGGTAGGGAAAAACTTCATCCGTTCCTATGCGGGAGTTTGTCTGGAGGGAGCGATCATCGCACTGGCCTGCATCATATTTTCAGTGTTCACATCCAGTATGTCGGCCGTGTCGGATACCAGCCTGTCGGCCGTGACGATTGTCTGGAATTATGTGGGAGAGCTGGTATTTAATTTGCTGATCCTTGTAGGAGCGGTCAAAGCATCTGACCGGATCGTTAAGGAGATCATGGGATTATAGGAGGATATAGAAATGGATGAAGTAAAAACATTGGGATTTGACTGGGAATTCGGGCATGAGGAATTGGCGCTTGAGGTGTCATCCTATGCAGACAACGGATGCCTCTATATCGGCCTTCATAACAAAACGGAAGAAGGCTTCGACCACTTTGGGAAGCTGACAGTAAACCTGCCAATGAGCAGCATGATCCCGCCAGAACCCAATGAGGCATACATTGATCATTTTTTAAGCAAAGAGAATCTGAGATTTATTAAAAAGCATAAATTGGGTGTCGTTCTGCCGGAAATTGGATTCTCCGGTTACTGTGCCTATGCAAAAGTGGCTTTTGACATGGAGAGATTAAGGGAATTTGATCCAAAAGGCGTAGAAGGATATCTCCAGAGAAGAAAAGAGCAGGACGCAAAAGAGCAGGATGCCCTAAAGAAAGAAACGAAACCGAAGAAAAGAAAGCATGAACAGAAAGAAAGGTAGGAACGAATATGGAAGTAAAAATGAATAAGGAGATCCGGGATTACCAGGAATCTATGTTTTTTGGACTGAATTTCAGGCAGTGCGCATTTTCTGTGCTGGCAATCCTTGCGGCGGTGGCGATCTATTTTGGAACGAAAGGGCGTTTGCCCGATGAGATCCAGGGATGGCTGTGCATGCTTGGGGCCGCCCCGTTTGCAGCCTGTGGATTTTTCAAATATCACGGGATGACCGCAGAACAGTTTTTATGGGCATTTATAAAATCTGAAATCCTGTATCCGAAAAAGCTGAGTTTCCAGCCGGAAAACCTTTACTATTCCTGCATGGAAGAAAGCATCCTTGCCGGGGAGCGTACCGGGGGTGACGGAACGGCCATCACACGGAAGAAAGAGAATGTGGCGAAAAAGAAAAAGGTGAAGAAGAAAAAAGGAAGGGGGGATGCCTTTGATTAAAACACTGAGTCAGGCATTAAAAATGGATAAAGAGCGGTTTCGGGTGCCAAAATCTGTCCAGCAGGCGGTTCCGATCCGCAGGATATGGCCGGACGGCATCTTTCAGGTGGGAAATAAATATTCAAAATCGTTCCGGTTTACGGATATCAATTATGCCATCGCAAGCAAAGCGGATAAAACGGAGATGTTCCTCGATTATTCGGAACTTTTGAATGCGCTGGATTCTGGTTCATCCGCCAAGATCACGCTGAATAACCGCAGGATCAATAAAGAGGAATTTGAGCATTCCCTGCTGATCCCGATGAAAGGGGATGGACTGGATCATTACCGCCAGGAATATAACGACATGCTATTGTCCAAAGTCAGCGGTACCAGCAACAGTATCTATCAGGAGCGGTACCTTACTGTCAGCATCCATAAAAAGAACGTGGATGAAGCGCGGACATACTTTGCGCGTGTGGGAACGGATATCGTAACCCATTTAGCAAAGCTGTCCTCGGTAGCAGAAGAACTGGACGCCGGGGAGCGGCTGCAGCTATTTCGTGATTTCTTTAAGACGGATGAGCCGTCTGCGTTTCCTTTTGACCTGAAAGCCTTTGCAAAGAAAGGGCATAGTTTTAAGGACTGGATCTGTCCTGAGAGCATGGAATTTCACAGCGACCACTTCCGGATCAATGGAAGATATGGGCGTGTGCTTTATATCGAGTAAAAAGTACCGGGCATTATATGACAGGATAGGGATTGAGACTCCCGGCATTGTAAAGCACATGAAAAAGATCCTGAAGTTTGCGGAAGAAGATGATGACCGGGATGAGCAGGAAAAGGATATCTGGAATCTGAAAAATTTTGATTTTCCAATTCACTCGAACCCAATCCTGAATATGGAAACCATCAACTTTACGAAGATCACGCAGCCGGATATCCGGGAAGAAGTGAAAAAAGCGGTGTTTATGCATCTGAAGTATTCCCCACTAGGAACGATTCAAAGTGAGATGACAGCCGTAAAGCGGTTTGCCCGGTTTCTTGATAAGCGGTGCCCGGATATCAAATCCCTACAGGAACTGGAGCGGTTGCATATCGAACAGTACCTGATATACCTGCAAACAGAAGCGCATGAACGGAAAAATTACAGGTCGGATCTTTATGCCCTGCGGAGGGTGCTGGAGGATGTCGGAAATCTATATGAACGACAGAGTTTGAGTGAGTTATTTTTAAGCAATGATTTTCCAAGCACTCCAAGGCATTTGTTTAAATTTTATAGCGATGCTGAAATTAAGAGATTAAACGAACACATTTTCAAGATGGACGAGCAGATATGCAGGGCATTGATTATCCACCAGTTATTGGGAACACGGATATCCGATACGCTGACCTTAAAGCCAGATTGCCTAAGCATGCGGGAAGGACGATATTTTATAAGAATCGATCAGGTAAAATCCGTAACGTATGAAAAGGCTATCAGTGAAGAAGTGGCAAGGCTCATCATGAAAGCGATTGATTATACAAAAGAGCGGTATGGAGAAACAACATACATTTTTGTAAAAAAGAATGATCCAACAAAACCTTATCAATATAGTATGATCCAAAATCAGATCATGAAAATGATACGTCAGGAAGATATCCGGGATGATAATGGCGAGCTGCTACAGTTTGGAACACACATATTCCGGCACTGCTATGGAAAGAAACTAACGGAAATGCATGTGGATGACTGGATGATAGCAAGGCTACTAGGACATACTTCAACACAATCGGTGCATTACTACCGGAAAATCGGCAATAAGCTGATGGCGGATGAGACAAGAGCCGCAAGAGAAAAAATGGATATGATCCTATTAGATATCATAGAAGGATGGGATGACTATGAAATATGACAAAATGATAGAGATTACACAGGCCGAGAGCCAAAGGAAGATGGAAATTGCGAGGAATGCTATTGCAGACATGCTAAGTAATATGGAGCGTGTCACTGTGGCAGGGCTGGTTCGCAAAACAGGATTATCAAGAGGATTTTTTTATAAGAATCCAACAATCAGAGAAGAATTGGATAATGCGATAAGAACGCAGGGTGCGTGCTACAATCCTCGGCAAGTAATTATTGACAAAGCTATGAATAATACGTTGATAATTTTAAAGAGCGAAATCCGGAAGGTAAAATCGCAAAATGAGGAATTAGTTCTGAAAAATGAAGAGTTGTCGGAGCGTAATGAACAGCTATGTAAAGAAATAGAAACCTTAAAAAAGCAGTTGAAAAGAAAAGAAGTTTCGCTACTAAAACGATTATAAAAGATAGGATACATAGTTGCAGTTATCATTGCAAAAAGAGGATGCTGATATGAAATACGATAAAGTAGTAGCTATAAACAAGGAAAAAAGCAGGCAGAAAGCGCAAGTGGCAAAAAAAGAGATACAGACAATGCTGGAAAATGGAGAACGAATCACTGTAGAAGAACTTAGAGAGCGCACTGGATTTGCAAGATCTTTTTTCTACAGGAATCCAGAGGTACGGGAAGCGTTATATAATGCTCGAAGTAAGCAGCAAATGCCATGCAATAGTATGCAGGTGATACGGGCAATCGAAGCAGAGGATGAGATAATAAATTTAAAAATCCAAATTACAAAATTAAAGATGGAATATGAGAAGTTGAAATCTTTGGAACAAGGGTTGATTGAAGAAAACAAAAAACTAAAGAAGGAATTGAAAGAAACAAGTAAGGTAAGTATTGACAAATAATCAAAAAAAACTAATTAGCAAAAAGAATTTAAGAAAAGAAAACAACCAAGACAGCGGACGGATTTTGAGTCTGCTGCTTTTGTATATATAAAGAAACTAATGCTTCGTAAGAGACATACAGACAGAAAAAAACGATTTATACAAAACGGGTATGCGGTGTAAAGGGCGTGTATTCAGGGATACCGGACAGGGGGCTAAAATTATTGTGGTGCTTGCCGCTCTCGTAGGTGCCCTCGCCGAGGTAGCCGTTGGACAGGCACTGGTCGAGCTGCTCCTGCTCTTTGTACTTGTCGCCGATGCCGCGCAGCACGGTGCAGGGCACGTTGCCGGCCTGGAGCACGCTCATGATCTCGTCGGCGGTCTTTTTCTTTGCTTCCTCGATGCAGCGCGCCACGATGATGGCACAGTTGCCGTTGACGTTCAGCGCCGGGCGCGTGTTCACACGCTCGTCGTCGAGCATGTCCTCGATGTTGAAGGCTTTGCAGAAGACGGGGAAGTAGCGCTCGTACTCATTGACGAAGATCTGCACGAACTTGCCGTCCTTCGTCTCGAACGCCTGGCCCATGGGGCTCTGCGTGAAGCGGGAGCGCGGCCAGGGGTTGAAGTACTGCGTGCCGGAGTTGATCGCGGATGTGACCCAGTTGCCGGTGCCGTAGAGAGAGGCGGACACATAATCGCCCTTGCCGGTACGCTCGCGGGCAAACAGCGCCGTCATGATCGCGCCGAACAGCGGCATGCCGGTCGTCAGGTCGCCCATGCCGGTCGGCGGGCAGATCGGGGAGTCGTCCGGATTCAGGCGCAGGTCGGAGATCAGGCCGTTCATGGCGAAGAATGCCACGGCGTCCAGGCCGGGGGCAGCGGACAGCGGGCCGTCCTTGCAGCCGTAGCCGGTGGCGTGCGCCATGACCAGGCGCGGGTATTTCTCTTTCAGGGTGTCATAGTCCAGGTTGTGCTTTTTCAGACCGCCGAGACGCATGCTCGTCAGGAACACGTCCGCCTTGGCGAGCATGTTGTGCAGCACGCGCTCGTGCTCGGGATCGTTGAGATCCATGTGCATGAATTCCTTGCCGCCGTTGAAGAGGTCGAACGAGGGGTTCTCGTTCGCTTCGATCGGCATGCCGCAGGTGCGGCCCCAGTAGCGAACCGAGTCGCCCGCTTTGCCGGTCTCGATCTTGACGACTCTGGCGCCGAGGCAGCGCAGAAACTCACCTGCGGAGGGGGCGGCCCAATAGGTCGTCAGCTCCACGACGAAAAGACCTTCGAGTGGTTTATTCATATTGTATCAACCTCCTGTATTTTTCAGTCCATCCTCATCGCACGCACGAAAGACAACAAAAATGCGCGAAAGTGACGAATGACTGTTTTTTAACAATTCCAATTATACAGGTGGCCGACTGCAAACGAAAAGGGCAGGAGTTACGAAAAAAGTGTGCGTATTTGCACAAAACCTGTGCAGAAACGACGATTGCATATCCCCGGGAACGCTTGAAATTCCAACAAAAAGCGCGACTGTGCAATCGCTCCGAAAACGCCGCCGTGAAAGTGACGATTCATGTGCAAAAACAACGACGGTCGTTTCTGGCGGAATGACGGTGTGCGTTTTTTTCAAGCACGTTAAAATATAAACGTTAAATCCGAAACGCGCAAGTAGGTTCTTTCCATTTTGGCCGTTTCGGGAGATAATTCATAATTTTATAAAGAATAGAACCATGAAAAAGAGGATCGGAGGGATCACCCATGCGGGAAATTGCTCAGAAGCTTTCACGGTGCAGCAGCTTTGGCGCGCTCATGGATGATGCGTTCGCGCGCTGCCCGGAGCGCGAGGCCATTGTATACGAGGACTGGCGGCTGACCTATGGCGACCTGGAGCGCTACATCCACCAGACGGCGCACTATCTGCGGCACCTCGGCGTGCGCAAGGGCAGCCGGGTCGCGATCCTGTCGCGCAACTGCCCGGAGTGGATCATTGCCGAGTTTGCGCTCTATCAGCTCGGCGCCATTGTGGTCAAGATCAACTGGCGGCTCACGCCGCCGGAGCAGGCGCGCATGCTCGCGCGCAATCAGGTGTCGGTCGCCTTTCTCAAGGCGGAGAAGCCGGAGTGGGGCGCGGAGCTCGAGCGACTGTGCGCGGACAGCGTACGCCTGATCCGGCTGGAGCCGGTCGACGGCCGCTCGGCGCTGTGCGCGCTCGTCAGCGGCGAGCCGGACACGCCGCCGGACGTGCCGGTCTCGCGTGACGATGTCGCCTGCCGCCTGCACACGAGTGGCACGACGGGGGAGCCGAAGTGCGTCGTCTACACGCACGGCGGCATGCTCCGCGAGATCGTGAGCATGCTGCAGGTCTATCCCTACCCGGACGGGCAGCGGTATCAGTTCATTGCGCAGCTGTTCCACTCGGCCGCCATCGGTGCGCACCTGTCGCTTGCGACCGGCGGCACGATGGTGCTCAAGGATCATTTCGCGCTTGAGGATTACATGCACACGCTCGTGTCCGAGCGCATCGAGTCCATCAGTGTCGTGCCGACGGTGCTCAAGTGGATCCTCGACGAGACGGACAACGGGGACTATGATCTCTCGCACCTCAAGACCGTCAACTATTCCACCTGCCCGATCCCGAAGGCGCTGCTGCAGCGCGCGATCGAGAAGCTGCACTGCAGCTTCTATCAGTCCTACGGCATGACGGAAATGGGCAGCACCGTCACAGCGCTGCTGCCGGAAGACCACCTGCGCGACGGCGGTAAGTACCTCTCGTCCGTCGGCCGGCCGATCCCCGGCGCGGCCGTGCGCATCGTCGCGCCGGACGGCAGCGATTGCCCGGCAGGCACCGCGGGTGAGATCTATGTGCGCGGCCCGGGCCGGATGCTGGAATATCTGGATGCGCCCGAGACGACGCACGCGGCGCTGGTCGGCGGCTGGTACCGCACGAAAGACATGGGCATGCTCGACGCGCAGGGGTACCTGTTCCTGAGCGGCCGTGCCGACGATCTCATTATTTCCGGCGGCGAGAACATCTATCCCGGAGAGGTCACCAATGTCATCATGCAGCTTTGCGACGACGTGGCCGAGGTCGCGGTCTACGGCGTGCCGGACGAGACCTGGGGCGAGCACGTGAAAGCGAGCGTTGTGCTCATGCCGGGCAGCCGGCTCACGGCGGAGGCGCTGCGCCAGTATTGCCGCGCGCATATGCCGACGTTCCGCGCGCCGAAGGAGATCGAGATCGTGCCGGAGCTGCCCAAGGGCGCGACCGGAAAAGTGCTCACGGCCGTGCTGCGCGCGCGCAGTGTCCAGGCGAGCTGACGCGCGCATCTTGTAGGCCGTGCCCATCCGGCGCACGGCGGCAACTGCTGTTTTTTGGAGAAATCAGCGTTGTGAAGCGACTGACGGTTTGCTATTGTGAAATCACAAACAACCAGACGCCGCACAGCGGCACACGTGAATATTTCAGGAGGTAATACCTATGATCCGTACCAAACTTACCGAAATGCTGGGGATCGAATACCCCATCGTGCAGGGCTGCATGCAGTGGATTTCCCGCGCACCGCTGGTCGCCGCCGTGTCGGAGGCCGGCGGCCTGGGGCTGCTGTCGTCGAGCACGTTTTCCTCGGCCGATGAGCTGCAGGCGGAGATCCGCAAGATCAAGTCCATGACGAGCAAGCCCTTTGCCGTCAACCTCACGCTCATGCCGTCGCTCGTCGTGCCGGACTATGCGGGCTACATCCGCGTCTGCGCCGAAGAGGGCGTCAAGGTCATGGAGACCGCCGGCCGCCCGCCGAAGGACGACATGGTGCGCGCCATCAAGGACGCCGGCATGGTGCTCATCCACAAGTGCACCACCGTCAAGCACGCGCTCAAGGCGCAGTCGCTCGGCGCGGACATGGTCGTCGCCGACGGCTTTGAGTGCGCCGGCCACCCGGGCGAGAACGATCTCGGCACCATGGTGCTCACGCCGCGCTGTGTGGAGGCGCTTGACATTCCGGTCATCTGCGCCGGCGGCGTTTCGACCGGCCGCCAGATGGCAGCCGCGCTCATGCTCGGCGCCGAAGGCGTGTACATGGGCACCCGCTTCCTGCTGTCCGAGGAGTGCCCCGTGCTCCCGGCCGTGAAAAACTACCTCGTCGAGCACGCCAACGAGATGGAGACGATCCTGCTTCTGCGCTCGTTCCAGAACTCCACGCGCATGTATAAGAGCGAAGTCGCCAAGCGCGTCTTTGCCAAGGAGCAGGCCGGCTGCGAATTCAAGGATGTGGCCGAGGATATGGCCGGCAAGACGGCCTGCAAGATGTTCTTCGAGAACGCGGACGTGGAAAACTGCGGCGTCATCTGCTGCGGCCAGACGTCCGGCCTGATCCACGATGTGCTGCCCGTGCAGACCATCATCGGCCAGATGATGCACGAGTGCGAGGCGACCATCGCAAAGTTCGCCTGACTTTGGTAATCCCCCCATTCCCTTCTTTTTTCTTTGGAGCGGCTCGGCCCCCGGGCCGGGTCGCTCCCCCCTTATTATCAGAAATGGAGATCCGATCATGTTCTATTCGTTTCATGGAAAATGCCCGCGCGTCGATCCCACGGCGTTTGTCAGCACCAGCGCCGAGCTCATCGGCGATGTGACGGTTGGCCCGCGGTGCTATATCGGTCCCGGCGCCGTGATCCGCGGCGATGCCGCCGAGATCATTCTCGAGGAGGAGGTCGCGGTGGAAGACGGCGTCATCATCCATGCCGGCGGGGCGGACAAGCGCTGCCTGCTGTCCCGGCGTGTGACCATCGGTCACGGGGCGATCGTCCATGCGCGCTATCTCGGCCCGGAGGCCAGCATCGGCATGGGCGCGGTGCTCAGCCTTGGGTGTGCGATCGGTGCCGGCAGCGTCGTGGCGGAGTCCGCGCTCGTGCCGCAGGGCAAGTCCGTTCCGCCGGAGACGCTCGTTGCCGGCATCCCGGCCAAGCCTCTGCGCCCGCTCACGCAGGCGGACCGCGAGAGCTGGCAGGCCACGAAGGACTGGTATGTCCGGCTCACGGCGGCGTACCTGGATCCGAATCATTTCTTTCCCGTTGCACCGCGGGAGGCGTGAGCACGATGGATTGGCGTGAGATCTATGCGCGCAGGCTCTGCACGCCGGAGCAGGCGGCGGCGCTGATCGCGCCCGGCGACCGCATCTTTGCCGGCGGCGCCGGTAGCTTCCCGGCCGTGCTGATCGACGCGGTGAGCGACCGCGCGGAGCTGCGCGGCATCCCGGTCGTGACCGTCGTCAACGGCACGGAGAGCCGCGCCCTGTCCGACCCGGTCTGCTTTGCGCGCACGCCGTATCACTCCCTGTTTCTCGGCCGCGCCGACCGCAAGTTTCAGCAGCGCGGCGGCCTGCACGAAAACTCCGTGCAGTTTCACCAGACCGTGCGCGCAGCGCGCGAGGTCTACCGTGTCAATACGCTGATGCTCGAGGTGTCCGAGCCGGATGCGGACGGGTATCTGTATTACGGCCCGCGCGGCACGGCCTGGAGTTCGCTCGATACACAGGTCGAAAAGCGCATCTATCAGGTCAACGCCTTTCAGCAGCGCACCCGCGGCGAGCACCATCGCATCCATGTCTCGGAGGTTACGGCGCTCTGCCGCGCGGATCATCCGCTCAATACCTATCATTATAAAGCGCCCGATGCACTCGATGCGCGCATTGCCGCGCACATCCTGCCGCTCGTCCGGGACGGCGATACGCTGCAGGTCGGCATCGGCGGCATTCCCAACGCCGTCGCCTACGGGCTGCATGGACGCAAACGGCTCGGGATTTACACGGAGGTGCTCACACAGGCGCAGCTGCGCCTGATGGCCAGCGGCGCGGTCGATCTCGATCGGGTCGAGGCGTCCATCGTGCTCGACGCGGCGGGGCATCTGGATGATTTTGCGCTCGCGCACATCCGCATGATCCCGGTGGACGTGCTCAACGATCCGTTCCGTGCCGCGCAGCAGCCGGGGCTTATCTCGGTCAACGGCTGCCTGATGGCCGATCTGACCGGGCAGGTCTGCGCCGAGGCCATTGACGGCCGGCAGTATTCCGGCGTCGGCGGTCAGCTCGATTTTGTCCGCGCCGCGGCGCGTTCTGTCGGCGGACGGAGTTTTCTGTGCCTGCATTCCACGCACGAAGCGCCCGACGGGACGCTCACGTCCAACATTCGCGCGCATCTTCCGTCCGGTGCAGTCGTCACGACGCCGCGCAGCGATGTCATGTACATCGTCACGGAGTGGGGCGCGGCCGATCTGCACAATCAACCGCTGGAGACGCGCATCTGCGCCATGATCCGCATCGCGCATCCGCGCTTTCGCTGCGCGCTCGCACAGGAGGCAGTCGCCTGGGGACAACTGTCACCGGAGTGCGCCGCGCAATTTGATACACAACCCGAACCAGAGGAGGAAACCACATGAACCTCGCATACGAACCGCTGTTTACACCGTTTTCGATCCGCAATACGCGCATTAAAAACCGCTACTTCATGGCCGCCATGGGCACCGTCACGCACAACGATGAGGACGGTGCTTACCTGCCGGACGCCGTGGACTATTTCGTCCGCCGCGCCGCCGGCGGCGTCGGCCTGATCATCACGGGCGCCAACTGGGTGGACAACAACATTGAGGTCCACAGCCCCGGTTCTTTCCCGTGCCCGACGATCTGCCCCGGGAAATACATCAAGGCCGCGCGCGAGCTGACCGACCGCGTGCACGCCTTTGACACCAAGATCTTCGTGCAGCTCACGGCCGGCCTTGGCCGCAGCGCCATGCCCGCCATGATCCATGACCGCAAGTTTGTCGCGCCGAGTACGATCAGCAACCGCTGGAACCCGCGCATCGAGTGCCGCGAGCTGACGACGGAGGAGGTCGAGCGGCTCGTGGAGCAGTTCGGTGTGTCGGCTGCTATCGCCAAAAAGTGCGGATATGACGGCGTTGAGGTGCATGCCGTGCACGAGGGCTATCTGCTCGACTGCTTTGCCATGTCGCTGTTCAACAAGCGCACGGACAAGTACGGCGGCGATCTCAACGGCCGCCTGCGCTTCGCCATCGAGATCGTGCAGAAGATCAAGCAGTACTGCGGCGAGGATTTCCCGGTCATCCTGCGCTTTTCGCTCAAGAGCTATATCAAGGATCTGCGTCAGGGCGCGGTGCCGGGTGAGACGTTCACCGAGCTCGGCCGCGATACGGACGAGGGCCTGCAGGCGGCCAGGATCCTGGTCGATGCGGGCTACGACGCGCTCGATGTCGATGCCGGCACCTACGATAGCTGGTACTGGGCGCATCCGCCGATGTACTTTGACAAGGGCGTCTATCTGCCGTTTGCCGAGCAGGTCAAGCAGGTCGTGGACGTGCCGGTGCTGGCTGCCGGACGCATGGACGATCCGGATCTGGCGGCGCAGGCGCTGCGAGACGGCCGCTGCGACATGATCGGTCTGGCGCGTCCGCTCCTGGCCGAGCCTGACTACGTCCGCAAGGTGCGCAACGACGAGCTCGCGCTCATCCGTCCGTGCCTGTGCTGCCACGAGGGCTGCTTCGGCCGCGCGTTTGACGGCGCGGTCGGCTCCTGCGCGGTCAACCCCGAGTGCGCGCGCGAGCGGCTCGTCGGCATCACGCCCGTAGCGGAGAAAAAGCGCGTGGTCGTTGTCGGCGGCGGGCCTGCCGGCCTGGAGGCGGCGCGCGTGAGCGCGCTGCGCGGCCATGATGTCACGCTGCTCGAAGCGAGCGATGCCCTCGGCGGCGCGCTCAAGCCGGCCGGTGTGCCGCACTTCAAGCAGGCGGATCGTGATCTTGTTGCCTGGTATGCCGCCACGCTTGCGCATCTGGGCGTGGACGTGCGCCTGAATACACGCGCGGATAAGGCGCTGCTCGATTCCCTCAAGCCGCAGACGGTGTTCGTCGCCGAGGGCAGCACGCCCAGAACGCTGGCATTGCCCGGTGCGGACGGAGACAATGTGGTCAGCGCGCTCGACGTGCTCGAGGGCAAGGCGAAAGCCGGCAAGTCGGTCGTCATCATCGGCGCGGGACTCGTCGCCTGCGAACTGGCGCTGCACCTGGTGCAAAACGGCCACACCGTCACGCTGCTCGCCCGGCGCAAGCTCCTGCGCTCGGCCAAGCTGCCGGCCATGAATGAGCTCATGCTGCGCGACCTGCTCGTGTTCCACGGCGTGCACATCGTCGAGGGCGCGGCGCTGGAATCCGTCGATGCAAAGGGCGTTTATTACGAGGTCGAGGGCGTGCCCGCGCTGGCGGAGGGTGACACGGTCATCACAGCGGTCGGCATGGAGGCCAACCATGCGCTCTTTGACGCGATCCGCGATGACTATGAGACCGTGCTCGCGCTCGGCGACGGCCGCCGTGTGCGCAACATCTTCGGCGCCATCTGGGATGGCTACGAGGCGGCACGCAGTCTGTAATTGCGATCCAAATACGTTTGCCCGGGCAGGTTCCACCTGCCCGGGCGTTGTGCTTGCATCCGGCGGCTGTGCATGATAAAATCATACATCTTTTATTTGAATGGAGAGACCATTATGCTCTATACCTTTGGCGGGAAAGCCCCGCAGGTCGACCCGACAGCGTTCGTCAGTGCGAGCGCGGAGCTCATCGGCGATGTGATTGTCGGCCCGCGCTGCTATATCGGCCCTTATGCCGTCATCCGCGCCGACGCCTCGCGCATCGTCCTCGAGGAGGAGGTCGCGGTCGAGGACGGCGTCATCATCCACACCGGCGGGGAAGATCCCGTCGTGACCATTTCGCGCCGCGTGACCATCGGCCACGGCGCGATCATCCACGCGCGTGTGATCGGGCCGGAGGCCAGCATCGGCATGGGCGCGGTGCTCAGCCTCTGCAGCGAGATCGGCGCGGGCAGCATCGTGGCCGAGTCGGCGCTCGTGCCGCAGGGCAAGATCATTCCGCCGGAGACGCTCGTCGCGGGCGTGCCCGCAAAGCCGATGCGCGAGCTGACCGACAAAGACCGCACCGACTGGCGCGGGACGAAGGACTGGTACGTGCGCATGGCGGCACAGTATCTCGACCCGGACAACTATCACCCGGTCAAGTGACGGCTTGAAATGCCCGGGCACCCATGCTATAATAAACTGCTATGTCAGCCGCGGCCGCGGCTGGGAAACGAAGGAGATGCTCGGATCTATGAAACTCGGTATCGTCGGCCTGCCGAACGTCGGCAAGTCCACGCTGTTCAACGCCATTACGAACGCGGGCGCGGAAGTCGCCAACTATGCGTTCTGCACCATCAACCCGAACGTCGGCATGGTCTCCGTGCCGGATGCGCGGCTGGATTATCTGGCTGAGATGTATCAGCCAAAGAAAAAGACCCCTGCGGTGATCGAGTTTGTCGACATCGCCGGCCTCGTCAAGGGCGCGTCCAAGGGCGAGGGCCTCGGCAACAAGTTTTTGTCCAACATCCGCGCCACGGATGCGATCGTGCACGTCGTGCGCTGCTTTGACGATGAAAACGTCATGCACGTCGAGGGTTCGACCGACCCGCTGCGCGACATTGAGATCATCGACCTCGAGCTCATCATGGCGGACATCGAGATGGTCCAGCGCCGCATCGACAAGGCGGCCAAGGCCGGCAAGAGCGGCGACAAGGCCTGCCTGCACGAGGCGGATGTGTTCCGCGGCCTGCTCGAGCATCTCAACGACGGCAAGAGCGCCCGCACCTATGACTGCAGCGACGAGGATCGTGCCCTGCTCGAGACGAGCGACCTGCTGAGCATCAAGCCCGTCATTTACGCCGCCAACCTCGACGAAAATACATTCGCCGCCGGGTATGAAGATTGCAAGTACTATCAGCAGGTGCGCGATCTGGCTGCGTCTCAGGGCGCGCAGGTGCTGCCCATCTGCGCGAAGGTCGAGCAGGAGATCGGCGAGCTCGAGCCCGACGAGCGCGCCATGTTCCTCGAGGAGCTCGGCATCGAAGAGTCCGGCCTCGACCGGCTCATCCAGTGTTCGTACAGCCTGCTGGGGCTCATTTCGTTCCTGACGTGCGGCAGCGATGAGTGCCGCGCCTGGACGATCACGCGCGGCACGAAGGCGCCGCAGGCCGCCGGCAAGATCCACTCGGACTTCGAGCGCGGCTTCATCCGCGCTGAGATCGTCGCGTTCGACGACCTGAAAGCCTGCGGCAGCATGGCCGTCGCCAAGGAGAAAGGCCTCGTCCGCTCCGAGGGCAAGGACTATGTCATGCACGACGGCGACGTGACGCTCTTCCGCTTCAACGTCTGATTTTTCTGGAAAACGACGAACCGCACGCGGCAAAACGCCGCGTGCGGTCTTTTCTTATTCCGTTGTGTCGCCGCCGCGCAGGCGGCCAAATTTCCCGCGCAGGCGCTCGCCGAATTTCGGCGGCTGCGCGGGGCGCTCCAGCAGGAAGATGCCGCAGTCTGCACAGTACCGGCAGTCGGCAAAGCTGCCTTCCCAGATCCCGTGGCTCACCACGAGATCGCCGTCCTCGTCCGCGCGAAAGGATATGGACTTTTCCTCCTGACTCCAGATGATCTGCCGCGCGCTCTGCAGATAGCCGGAGAGCAATTCCCTGCCGCAGTAGGGGCATTTGTCGCCTATGGTCATGGTGGTGCGCTCCTTTCTGTTGCCGGTTGGACTTCCAGATTCAGTATAGCACGGGGTGCCTGCATTTGGCAAGCGCTCCATGCAGCATTTTATGCACAAACGGCGGAATTTTCAGCTTGCTTTCGTATGAAATTGTGCTTGACAGGGGATAACAGTCGGTGTTACGATGATACCGTTCAAAAGGCAATGACGGGACTTGCACCCGAGCGAGGACGGACAGAGAATGGCGGTCATAGGCTGTGAGCCGCCTGCGGCACCCCTCCGGCGCAGACCTTCCCCGAGCCGATCGCCCGAACCTTGCAGTAAGGCGACCCGTGCGGCGCGCGTTACAGCGCCAACTGAGGGAAACTCAGGGTGGAACCGTGTGATTTCAGCACCCCTGTGCCGCAAGGCGCAGGGGTGTTTTTAGTTTAGGAGGAGACATTATGGACGATCAGTACACCTTTGAAAACAAGACCTACAGAGATACCTACCGTCACACCACCAGCCACATTCTCGCCCAGGCCATGAAGCGCCTGTACCCCGAGGTGAAGCTGGCCATCGGCCCGGCCATTGAGGACGGTTTCTATTACGATTTTGACAGCCCCCAGCCGTTCACGCCCGAGGTGCTCGAAAAGCTCGAGGCCGAGATGCGCAAGATCTGCAAGGAAAAGCTGCGTCTCGAGCGCTTTGAGCTCCCGCGCGCCGAAGCGCTGAAGTTCATGGAGGAGCGCGATGAGCCGTACAAGGTCGAGCTCATCAACGACCTGCCGGAGGATGCCGTCATCTCCTTCTACCGTCAGGGCGAATTCGTCGACCTCTGCGCCGGTCCGCATCTGGACTCCACCGGCCGCGTCAAGGGCAATGCCATCAAGCTCACGAGCGTCACCGGCGCCTACTGGCGCGGCGACAGCAACCGCAAGATGCTCCAGCGCATTTACGGCACCTGCTTCCCGAAGAAGGAGGAGCTCGATGCGTATCTGGCCCGCATCGAAGAGGCCAAGAAGCGCGACCACCGCAAGCTCGGCAAGGAGCTCGGCCTGTTCACGTTCATGGACGAGGGCCCGGGCTTCCCGTTCTTCCTGCCCAACGGCATGGTGCTCAAAAACCAGCTCATCGACTACTGGCGCGAGATCCATAAGAAGGCCGGCTATGTCGAGATCTCGACGCCGATCATGCTCAACCAGGATCTCTGGCACCGCAGCGGCCACTGGGATCACTATAAAGATAATATGTATACGACCGTCATCGACGATGTGCCGTTCGCGCTCAAGCCGATGAACTGCCCCGGCGGCATGCTGGTCTATAAGTCCCAGCCGCACTCCTACCGCGACCTGCCGCTGCGTGTCGGCGAACTCGGCATCGTGCACCGCCATGAGCTGTCCGGCGCCCTGCACGGCCTGTTCCGCGTCCGCTGCTTCACGCAGGACGATGCGCACATCTTCATGACGCCCGATCAGGTCAAGGACGAGATCAAGGGCGTGGCCAAGCTCATCGACGATGTGTACTCGCTCTTCGGCTTCAAGTACCACATGGAGCTGTCCACCATGCCGGAGGATCACATCGGCACGGACGAGCAGTGGGAGGCTGCGACAAACGGCCTCGTCTCCGCGCTCAACGAGCTTGGCAAGCCCTATGTCATCAACGAGGGCGACGGTGCGTTCTACGGCCCGAAGATCGACTTCCATCTGGAAGACAGCCTCGGCCGCACCTGGCAGTGCGGCACGATCCAGCTGGATATGCAGATGCCCGAGCGCTTTGACCTTGAGTATGTCGGCGCTGATGGCGAGAAGCACCGCCCGGTCATGATCCACCGCGTCTGCTTCGGCTCTATCGAGCGCTTCATCGGCATCCTCACCGAGCATTACGCCGGCGCGTTCCCGCTGTGGCTCGCGCCCGTGCAGGTCAAGGTCATGCCCATCACCGACCGCACGAACAACTACGCCAAGCACGTTGCCGACCGTCTGGAGAAGGCTGGCCTGCGCGTCGAGACCGACCTGCGCAACGAGAAGATCGGCTACAAGATCCGCGAGGCGCAGAGCCAGAAGATCCCGTACATGCTCGTCCTCGGCGATAAGGAAGCGGAAAACGACACCATCTCCGTGCGCACCCTCTCCGGCGAGCAGAGCGTTGAGGCCCTCTCGGACTTCATTGCGCGCCTGCAGGCGGATGTCAAGTCGCGCAAAAGCTGATTTTTCAAATTTGCCTGCATAAGAAACACGCTCCTTCGCAGACTAGAACCAAACGTCTGCGAAGGAGTTTTGTATATGCAGAAACGATCCAAACGCTTGTGTCTCGCACTCGCGGTACTGCTCTCGGTGAGCATGGTGCTCGTTGCGCTTGTCCCGGCTGTCGAGGCGGCCTCGTACAAAAAAGGCTCCAGCGGCGCCGTAGTCACGCAGATCCAGACGAAGCTCAAAAGTTGGGGCTACTATACCGGTACCGTGGACGGTATCTACGGCAGCGACACCGAGCGCGCCGTGCGCGCCTTCCAGCAGAAAAACGGCCTCACGGTCGACGGCAAGGCCGGCGACCAGACGCTGGCGGCCATGGGACTGTCCGCGGGCGGAGGCAATTCCAGCAATTCCGGCGGTTCCGGCGGCGCGTCCAGTTCGCAGGTCGATCTGCTCGCGCGCCTGATCTCGGCGGAGGCCCGCGGCGAGCCGTACTCCGGCCAGGTGGCCGTCGGCGCCGTCGTTCTCAACCGCATCAAGCACCCGTCGTTTCCGAATACGCTCTCCGGCGTCATCTATCAGAGCGGCGCGTTCACGTGCATCACGGATGGGCAGTTCAATCAGCCGGTCGCGGAGAGCGCCTACCGCGCCGCGCGCGATGCACTCAATGGCGTCGATCCCTCCGGCGGCGCGATCTATTATTTCAATCCGTCCACGGCCACCAGCTCGTGGATCTGGTCGCGGCCGCTCATCACGGTCATCGGGAAGCACAGGTTCTGCTCCTAAGTGTCCGGAAACAGCGCAAAATATGGGATGCGGCAGCGCGTCCCCACTACATATAGCGGGACGAAAAAATAACGTTAAAAAGTTTAAAAAGAGTATTGACAAATGGCAACAGGAAGTGCTATATTATCAAACACGCGAGGGGTTGTGCGTCACGAACGAACGAAGCTTCCGAAAGAAAGTTGAAAATAGTTCTTGACAAGCGAAGCCGCGTGTGGTAGTATAAATAAGCTGTCGCCGAGAGGCACAGCGGCGTGTACCTTGTAAATTAAACAATGTAAGAACACAAAACTGAAAAAGTTTTGTAGCTTATGCAAAATAAGCACCAGAAAAGGGTTCTTAACATCGGAGACGATGTAAAACAATTCTTTTGAGAGCTAGATAGCGATCTAAGATTTAGATTGTATCCGTTTTTAAATTTTTAGAGACGGTTATGATATGATTTATAGAGAGTTTGATCCTGGCTCAGGATGAACGCTGGCGGCGTGCCTAACACATGCAAG
>OMGY01000461.1_pt1 | contig 47261 bp, 52 predicted proteins | sample 1674461 | NCBI WGS metagenome assembly OMGY01 (sample SAMN05578579, study PRJEB25193) | human gut metagenome | biome: Human Microbiome; feature: human-associated habitat; material: feces | host: Homo sapiens | place: USA:Birmingham | reverse complement strand
AAAAACATTCCAGTGGAATGTTTTTCGTAGGGAACCCTCGCAGGGGGTTCCCTGACGGAATGCCTCCACTGTCAAACCCTATGTAAAAACGACAAAGTGAGCTAACTATATTCGCTCATTGAAATTTACTTTAAATATTTATATTTTGTTGGCATATAGACAGTAATTGGACAAAGGGAGAAGGAGAATATATATGGGATTATTTTCTAAGGATATTGGAATTGACCTCGGTACTGCTAATACTCTTGTTTTTATGAAGGGCAAGGGAATTGTTATGCGTGAACCGAGCGTTGTTGCGGTTGATGTAAGGACCGATACAGTCTTAGCTGTCGGAGCTGCTGCAAAAGAAATGATTGGTCGTACACCAGGCTCTATCGTTGCTGTTCGTCCGCTTAAAGATGGTGTTATTGCGGATTTTGATATTACAGCGACTATGCTTAAGCATTTTATCAGACAAACTGTAAAGCCCTCTATTTTTAGCAAGCCAAAGGTTATTGTTTGTATTCCGTCAGGTGTTACTGATGTAGAACGCAGAGCTGTTGAGGATACTGCAAGACAGGCTGGTGCTGGAGATGTGAAGCTTATAGAAGAACCTATGGCGGCTGCTATTGGTGCAGGCTTACCAGTATTTGAACCAACAGGAAGTCTTGTTGTTGATATTGGTGGCGGTACATCTGAAGTCGCTATGATTTCACTTGGAGATATTGTTACAGCCTGCTCTGTAAGAGTTGCTGGAGATAAATTTGATGAATCAATAATTCAGTATGTTAAAAAGAAATATAATCTTCTTATCGGCGAAAGAACTGCTGAGGAGATAAAAATAAAAATTGGTTCGGCTTATCCTTATGAGGGCGAGGGAGATATGCAGATTAAGGGCAGAAACCTTGTTGACGGCTTGCCGAAAAATGTTGTAATCAGTGCAGCAGAAGTAAGAGATGCCCTTGCAGACCCGCTTTCTGTTATAGTAGAGGCTATAAGAAGTACATTAGAGAAAACTCCGCCAGAGCTTTCAGCAGATATTATCGACCATGGAATTATGCTTACTGGTGGTGGAGCTTTACTTCGTGGTTTGGATTTTCTTGTCGCTCAGGAAACAAATATGCCCGTTCATGTTGCAGAAAGACCGCTTGATTGTGTTGCCGAGGGTACAGGCAAAAGACTTGAGATGAATATTGACGGCAACTTCTTTATGAAAAAGAAATAAATGGCTTACTAAGCTTAATTGGGTGACCATTTTATGAAAAATTTATTTTTAGGAAAAAGCTTCAAGATTTTGCTTGGGGCTATTTCTGTTTTACTTATACTCGTCATAGTTACAGCAGGAAATAGTTCTTTCGGAACATATATTGTAAATCTTTTTACGATGCCTATGCAGAAAGCTACGGTAAATGCGGTGGATTCTGCCAAAGATACACAAAAATCCGCTGATGAGCTTCAAGAGGAGGTCAATTCTCTTGAAGCTGAAAATCGTAAGCTTCGTGATATGCTTGTTGATTATTATGACATTAAAGGACAAAATGAACAGCTTAAAAAATATTATAATCTAAAGGAAGAAAATCCCGATTACGATATACTTCCTGCAACAGTTATAAGGCGTGACCCTAATGAGAATTTTTATGGCTTTTATATAGACAAGGGGACTATTGATGGTGTGGAGCTTCACGACCCTGTTGTAACCGAAAACGGTCTTGTTGGAATGGTTTGTGAGGTTGATGCGACTACCTGTAAGGTAAGAACCATACTTTCACCAGATATTCAGGTGGGAGTGCTTAATTCACGCACAAGTGATAGTGGAATTGTTACAGGCTCATCGAAATATTCAGACGATAACCTCTCTCTTATGACTAAAATTCCTGCACAACATACAATGCAGGAGGGGGATATTATTGTTACCTCGGGGCTTGGTGGAATTTTCCCACAAAAAATTCGTATCGGAGAAATCAAGGAAATCAAGCTTGACGAATATGATAGTCAACCTATGGCAATAATCAAGCCATATGAGAATATACAAGAAGTAAGTTTAGTTGCGATTATAACCAATTATCTCGGAAAAGGTACTATTTCTAAGTCTGAAAGCTCAAAAGAAAGCAGTAAACAAGAAAGTACAGCATCAAAACAATAATCGGGGGAATTTTCGTGGAAAGAAGATTCAGAATATTTAGATATATCATATATTCAACAGAGCTTTTGGTGCTTTTTGTTATTCAGGGAATACCAAATTTTATTCCTGAGCTTTTCGGTGGAAAACCAAGCCTTATAATTCCTGTAGTTTTGACTATATCTATGTTTGAACCAAAATTGACTGCTCTTTGGTTTGGACTTGCTGGTGGACTTCTTACCGACATAAGCAATGGTGGAGTTATCGGCTTTTTTGCGATAATTATGACATTGTGCTGTTATTTTATAAGCTATCTTACAAGTGAGCTTATTCGCACAAGACTATCCGTTGCAATGGCAATTTCGTTTATAGTGGTAGCAATGGCATTATCACTGCATTTCCTATTTTTCTATGTTATGTGTGGATATGGCAACAATGGATATTTTTTCGTAAGTCATTATCTTTCAAGAATACTCTATACAGTAGCTCTTACTCCAATAGCTTATTATGTCAATAGGGTTCTTGCTTTGAGGGTGAGCTTGTAAATTTATATGTTAATTGAATGGGCAAACTGCGTTCGTCCGTTCAATATTTGCTAACTAAATAACAATAAATTTTCATAACTAAACACAGTTAATCGATAGATAGTTTAAAAGGGGGAATGCAGTTATTATGGAAGAACAAAAAACAGAAAAAAAGCACCAGCATGGGCGTACTGCGTTTCTTTTAATCGTTTTACTTATTATCTTTGGAATGTTTACTGCAAGGCTTGCAGATTGGCAGCTTATAAATGGTGACAGGTATGACGAGATTTCAAAAACATCTACAAGCTATACGGTTGAAACTGAGGCTCTTAGAGGAGAAATTCTTGATGTTAATGGAGTGGGCTTAGCTATCAATAGTACAGGCTATCAGGTGGTTATAGATAAGCTCTATATGGAAGATGACAAGCTTAATGACACAATTCTTGCATTGATTCTTCTTATGGAAAAATGCGGTGAGAAATGGGTTGATGCTTTGCCGATTATTATGGAGGGTGATAGTTACAAGTTTGCAGATGATATGGAGGACGAAATTGCTGAACTCAAAAGCAAGGATAACCTTAATATGAATACCTATTCCACTGCTGAGGAATGTATGAGTAAGCTTAATGAAAGCTATAAGTGTGATGGGTATTCCAAAAAGGAACAGAGAAATATTATAAGCGTTCGCTATAATATGAAAAAAATGGGTTACAGCAAATCTACTCCTTATACTTTTGCAGAAAAAATAAGTGCTGATACTATGGCGATTGTTTCGGAAAATTTTCAGGATATAGCAGGTGTTGATGTCAGAAGCTCAACTATCAGAACAAATCCGAATGGTACAGCCGCCGCACAGATAGTTGGTGCTTATGGTGCTATTTCAAGCGAGGAATATAAGGAAAAATCAGATGATGGCTATTCTCTCAATGATAAAATCGGAAAATTCGGAATAGAAAAATCGTATGAAAACCAGCTTCGTGGCAAATCGGGAAGTAAAATGATTCGTGCCTCCTCAAATGGCAATGTCCTTGATGTTGTTGAAACTAAAAATGCTGAGCCAGGTAATACTGTTTATCTTACAATAGATACTAAGTATCAATTACTTGCACAAAAAGCTCTTAAAGAAGCTACCAAAGAGGCGCAGGACCTTGCAAAACAGGCAGGAACAAAACATTCTGGCGAGGACTGTATTTCTGGCTCGGTTGTTATGCTTGATGTGAAGGATTTTTCCGTTATATGTGCAGCAACATATCCGACATATGACCTTTCAAAATATTGGGAGGATTATTCTAAAATTGCCACAACAAAAGGCGACCCGCTTATAAATCGTGCTTTTCAGAGTGCATTTACACCGGGTTCTACATTTAAGCCACTTGTTGCCTCTGCGGCTCTTGAAGAAAAAGCTATAAATAAAGGTACAGATATTACCTGCACAGGCACATATGACTATTACGATGGCTTAAGAATTAATTGTATGGGTGTTCATGGCTCAATCAATGTTACAAAGGCTATTGCGGTTTCGTGCAACTACTTCTTTAATGATTTAGGCAGAAGGCTCGGAATTGAAAGCATAGAAAGCTATGCTAAGCGTGTTGGCTTTGGAAGTCCGACAGGTGTAGAGCTTGGAGAGGGCGAAGAAACAAGCGGTGCAATAGCCGGCCCTGAAAATAGCAAAAGCTGGGGCAGTGAATGGTATCCAGGAAATACAGTTCAGGCGGCAATAGGTCAATCGGATACGCTTATTTCACCTATTCAACTTGCAACTTATGCGGCAACCCTTGCTAATAACGGAACAAGACTTCAAACGCATATCGTCCGAAAGGTTGTCAGTTATGACCGAAAAACTGTTATATCCGAGAATGACCCGAATAATCCAACCGTTGTTGACAGTATGGGCGTAAGTGAAGAAAATCTTGCAATAGTCAAAGAGGGTATGATTAAGGCAGTAAACGAAACTTATAGTTCAGTTTTTGGAAATTTTAAGATTCAGGTTGTTGGTAAAACTGGTACGGCTGAAAATAATGGAAGTGACCACGCAAACTTTATATGTTATGCACCTGCTGATAATCCACAGGTAGCAATAGGTGTTATGGTTGAGCATGGTGCAAAAAGTTCTGTTGCTATGAATGTTGCCAAAAAACTCCTTACTCAATATTTTAAGGATAATCCAGCTTCTACTACAAGGGAAACAAGCAAAAGTCAAGATTAGTATAGATTTGATAGATAACTACCGAATAGGTGAACAAATATCGCCCTTAACAAAAATAACACGCATAACTCGAAAAAAGAGTTGTGCGTGTTTTACTTTGTGAGAATATCTAATTTTTATAGATAAAGTAGAGCGACTATATTATTCGCAGAAACCGTGTGTGCGTTCTACGACTTCGCCCTTTTTCTTGTAAATGCTTCCTTCGTGGATATATCCACGAACCATAGAGAGCGGATATATACTTGTTTTTCTGCCTATAACTGAACCAGGATTCAAAACCGAGCCACAGCCAACCTCAACATAATCACCGACCATTGCACCAAATTTCTTTAGTCCAGTTTCGACTCTGCCATCATCTGTGATGATTGTTACAAGAGTTTTGTCGGATTTGAGATTAGATGTAATTGAGCCTGCACCCATATGCGACCTATATCCAAGAATAGAATCACCAACATAGTTATAGTGCGGAACTTGAGCATAGTTGAAAATAATTGAATTTTTCAATTCTGTTGAATTGCCTATAACTGCACCTTCTCCGACAATAACAGAACCTCTGATAAATGCACAATGTCTTATTTCAGCATTTGCACAAACTATTAAAGGACCTGTCAGATAAGCACTGTCATAAACCTTTGCGGACTTGGCAATCCAGATATTTTCGCCACGCTTTTCATATTCGTTTGGGTCGAGTGTTTCGCCGAGAGCAATAATAAAGTCGCTGATTTTTGGCAAAACCTCCCACGGATACTTTACACCATCAAAAAGTGGTTTAGCAATGGTTTGGTCAAAATCAAGAAGCGAGCTTGCTTCAAGATAACTATACATAGAATACACCTTCTAAAAAATTATTATTCAAAATCGTAAAAAGCCCATTCGTTATCATCAAACTTTCCAGCGAAAAAGCGTATCTCTTTATCTCCGCTTGTAACGCTATAAGATGAAAAAGCATAGGGCTTTTTTGTATCAGGTTCAAGCACAACAGCACATTCACCAAAGCTGTGCCACGGATACTTGAAAACATCAACGCCATTTATGCAAAAGCGTCCTTTAGACGCTCTGCCAAGAAATTCGTGCTGTTTCAATTAAAATTCACCTCAATTAGCCACAATCCCAATTATATACTACATCATCGAATTTACAATTCTTTAAATCTTCAGGTTTGATAAAGAAGTTAGCAACACCGCAATCGCCCCAAAGAGTTACAAACTCTCCGTCATGGATTTCAGAATCAATCTGCAACAGTAAGGTGCTGTATTCACGAGATTCCTCGTCATATTCTCTTGGGTCGCTCTGAGTAAAGAACGGATATCCGCCCATTCTATGACCATTTTCTTCAATTTCATCGAACACTTTATCAGTGATTTCGTCTGGCATATCAAAAAACTCTTCATAATCTGAGCCTGTTTCTTCATTATAAAGCTTTGTGAAAATTTCATCAAACTTATAATCACTACAAGTCATATATTGCTCTTGAATCTCAAAGCTAAGCTTTAATGGAGTATCTATTGGAGAATAAATCTCATCACCCTTACTTTCATCAATATAATCCTTGATAATAGGTGCTTTTTGCTGATTTTCGAGGTTCTTGTCAATATCAGCGTGATAGAAGATTTTATAATTTTTTTGAACTGTTGGGTTATCAAAATCAGCACCATATAAATCATCGGTAGGATTTATGAAAATTTGCAAAATTCCCTTTTCTGGAAAGTTTTCAAATTTAGGAGCTTCCTCAAAATTTATCTGTGCTAAAAGCATCATAGGGATTTGAGTACCCCTTTGATTAAAATTTTCTGCATAAGGATATTCAAAATCCTTTGGAAAATAAGGTGTTCCTCCGAAGCTGCTCTCAAAAGGACCTGTTTTACTTTCAGTTGTATTTATTCCAATGCACTTAGTTTTTGTCATTTCTTTAAATTTTGCGATAATCTCGTTGATTTCAGGCATATCATCACCTCTTTATTTTTTCTTTATATTTATAATTTCTTCGATAAGCTTTGTTGTGCCGTCTATACCAAGAAATGCACTGTTTATGCAAAGGTCATAGTTATTATAATCGCCCCATTTAATATCGGCATAATAATTGTAGTAATTAGCTCTTGTTTTGTCTTTTTTAGCAATAAAGGCATTTACGGAATTTTTATCAATTCCTTCAACATTTATAGCACGCTCTCTGCGGAAATCAAAATCTGCATAAATAAAGATTTTGATGCAGTTCTTATTATCTTTGAGAACATAGTCAGCACATCTGCCAACTATGATACAATCACTGTTGGCATATTCTTTGATGAGCTTCTGTTGTGCGATGAAAACTCTGTCATTTATAGGTAACTGGGCAGTGCCTGAGAATCCGTGTACAATGCTTGAGGCACCGAGAGAAAGTGAATAAAGCAAGCTGCTTGCCGCCTTTTCGTCAACTTCCTTGAGAATATCTGGGCTTATGCCACTCATTTCAGCGGCTTTATAGATAAGCTCTTTATCATAAAACTTAAAACCAAGTTTTTCTGCGAGTTTTTGTCCGATTTCGTGTCCGCCACTGGCGAATTGTCTTGATATTGTAATAACCATAAGTACAGCTCCTTTCGGTAAATATAACATAATTTTACGCAATCAAGAATAATTTTATGCTAATTTATTATAACAGTGTCTTGCTTATAATGTCAAGAGAATAGTTTATTTATGAGCTATACTGATTAAATTTCTTTTATAGATTTATAACTTTTTTGTGGCGGTAAGTCCCAGATATAGTGCATGAGATGAGGCAAGATAACGGATAAGCTCTCGTTCTTCTGAAAAGCCTCTGCTTAAAAGCAACTTTTTGACATCGCTGTAATTATCGCTATATACTGCTACATATACTAAACCAACAGGCTTTTCATCTGTTCCACCGTTTGGACCTGCTATTCCAGTGGTGGATATACCAATATCCGCACCGGAAATTCTGCGGACGCCTTTAGCCATTTCTAAAGCAGTTTCAGCACTATATTCTGTGAAAGTATCAAGAGTTTCCTGAGATACTCCTAAAACGCTGTGCTTTATATTATTTGAATATGAGCAGATACCACACTCGAAAACCTCGGACGAACCCGAAACTTCGGTTATACGCTTTGATACAAGACCGCCTGTAATACTTTCGGCAGTTGCAATTTTGAGATTTTTTTCGTGTAGGGCTTTTACAAGAGCCGTTTGAAGATTGCCTACATCTATTCCATAGATATATTCATTGCCGATAGTTTCACGAACTTTTTCTATTACAGGCTCTATCATTTCATAGCCCTTTTCGGTGCTTTCTGCGGCGGCAGTTACTCTAAGAAGTACTTCGCCGTCTTTTGCATATGGTGCAAGAGTAGGATTTTCAAGACTATTCATAAGGTCTTTAAGCTTGCTTTCAACTGAGGATTCGCCTACATTAAATATATGTATTGTCCTTGAAACTAATGTTTTGCCTGTATATTTTTTGAGAATTGGTGCAAGCTCATTATCAAACATAGGACGCATTTCTCTTGGCGGGCCAGGAAGAAGTGCAAGAAACTTGCCGTTATTCTCTGCAAGTATACCAGGGGCAGTGCCAAAGCCGTTTTTAAGTATAACAGCACCCTTTGGAATAAGGGCTTGTTTTCGGTTATTATCAGTCATTGTGCGATTGATTTTTTTAAAATATTCTTTTATATGCTGAAGCTCTTCAGCGTTTTCTTCCATAGGAAGCTTGAGAACCTCTGCGGCTGTTTCTTTTGTTAAATCGTCACAAGTAGGTCCAAGACCTCCTGTTGTGATGACGAGGTCGCAACGGGAAAGTGCTTCTTTTAGGCTTGCTTTTAGTCTTTCCGGATTATCTCCAACAACAGCTTGATGATAAACATTTATTCCAAGCTTTGCAAGCTCTTTTGCGAGATATACTGCGTTGGTATTTACTATATCGCCGAGCAAAAGCTCAGTTCCAACGCATAAAATTTCAGCTTTCATAAAATATTCCTCCTATGTTAAGGGCTTTGCCCTTAAAACCCACAAGGGACTCCGTCCCTTGACCCTGCAAGCCTTTGAAAAGGCTTGAGCGAAACTTTTGACTTAAAAAATTTAGACGCGAATAATAAACTACAATTTAACAAAAAAGTAGAATGCGTCTTGACAGCGGAGGCACTCCGCCTTGAGCGAAACTTTTGACTTAAAAAATTCAGACGCGAATAATAAACTACAATTTAACAAAAAAGTAGAACGCGTCTTGACAGCGGAGGCACTCCGCCTTGAGCGAAACTTTTAGCTTTCAACTTTGCTATGGGTTAGTACCCACAAATAATTTTATCACTATTTGTTTTATTAAACAACCTCGTTCATAATTTATTCACAATTTATTTCCTAATATATGGTATAATATAAAATAATCGACATAGAAAGGCAGGCGTAGTATGCTTAGGAATGAACCATTGCTCAACGCATTGCTCATCAATCTGCTTCTTGGAACTATCTGGCACTACGCCACATTCTTCCTTTGCATAAGTATTAAGATTGAGCATTTCGACTCGAAACGAGCAAGGTATCAACCACGAAAATGGGAGAAAAATGGTAAGTGGTATGCAGACCACCTCAAAATTAACAAGTGGAAGGATTTCTTACCACAGCATATTGGCAAAGACGGTTTCTCTAAAGACCATCTTGATGATGTTTCGATAGAATATCTTGATGAATTTATTTTAGAAACCTGTCGTGGAGAATGGAATCACATTGCAAACTGTTACTTTGCAGTTGTTCTTTTTATTATAAATCCTTTTTGGACAGCTTTTATATTGACAATACTTCTGTTTCTTGGAAACTTACCCTTTGCTATAATTCAACGCTATAATCGTTTCAGACTTGTAAAATTAAAAAATACACTTATCAAAAAGGCAGAACGAGCTAAAAAGCTTGAGGCTCGTAAAAAGTCTAAGACAAAGGAACAGGTTTCTATACAGGATTCTGATGGAGAGGCTGTTTCGGGATAGAAAGGATAATTATGGATTGGTTTTTTGCGGAAAGCGTAGATGGCGAACATCTCATAACAGGCGAGGACGCTATTCATATTACAAAATCACTTCGTAAATCAGTTGGAGAGGCTGTAACACTTTGCGATAGTTCGGGCGTTGAACATAATTGTCTTATTGACAGAATAAATGATGAGGGCGTTTTTGTACACGAAATTTCTAAAACTGAATGTCGGAATGAGCCTTCTGTTGAAGTGACACTATTTGCGGCACTTACTAAAGGTGATAAGCTTGAAACCGTTATTCAGAAATCTGTTGAGCTTGGTATAAGTCATATTATACCGGTTCTTACAAGCAGATGCGTTTCAAGACCTGATGCAAAATCGGCAGCCAAAAAACAGGCTCGTTATCAGAAGATAGCACTTCAAGCGGCAATGCAGTCACGCAGAGCGATTATTCCAGATGTTAGCGAAATAATTACTCTCGAAAAAGCCTCAAAAATGCTTTCTGATTTTGATGTAGCGATATTCTTTTTTGAGGGTGGGGGAAAAAGCCTTAAAGAGATACTCTCATCACCCGCAAAGAAAATAGCGATTTTTACTGGCCCTGAGGGTGGATTTGAAGAGCGTGAGGTTGAGCTTCTTGCAGAAAATGGTGCGTTAGTCGCAACTCTTGGAAAAAGGATTCTTCGTGCAGAAACTGCACCAATAGTGGCTCTTGCGGCTATAATGTTTGAAACAGGCAATCTTGAATGACAAATATTGACAAAAGTCTAAATCATATTAAGCTTTTGAAGCTATTGCTTCAAGAGCTTTTTTGTTATTTATGGTGATTTTTCCGTAGCCTGTTGAAAGCAGGCCCTGCCTTGAAAATTCGTTTATGATTCGGCTTGCTGTTACTCTTGATACTGCAACAGCAGTCCCGATTTCTTCTTGCGTGGCAAAGACATAGCGGTTATCACCACGCTCCTCGGCAGATTCAAGCAAGAAATTTGCTATACGGCTTTCGGCGTCACGAAAGGTGATGCTATCTACTTGTAAGGATAACATTCTTATAGTCATTGCTTGAAGCTTTAAAAGCTCTAAGGCGATTTCTGGGTGTGTGCGGAAAGCGTTTTCGAGTATCTGTCTTGTTATTACAACAATTTCTGCTTTTTGCATAGCACTTGCACTCGATACCCTTGGCATACCGTCAAAGAATGCCGCCTCGCCTAAGATTGCTCCACGAGATATTATTGAGAGTGTTTTTTCCATACCGTTTTCGGAGGTCATATAAACTCTTACTTTACCACGCTTCAGATAAAAAAATGATTCTGCCTTTTCACCTTGAGAATATATTTCTTCTCCCTTTTCAAGCTTTTTGACAAAGTTTATGCTTTCAAAAAGCTCTGTAAGGCTTTTTGGAAGTCCGTATGAATAGGTTTCTATATAATGATTCATTTTTTCCATTTGAAAAATCAAACCTTTCCTTTTTTTATAATTCGGTGGTGGATTATGTTTTCTACTTAATTTAGATTAGGAGAAAATTGTGTGCTTGAATTGTAACATACTTTACATTCTTTTTCAAATTTATATGCGATAATTATACTACCTAATATAACTAAGGAGGTCATAAAAATGGGAATGACAATGTCACAAAAAGTCCTTGCCGCTCACGCAGGACTTAAAGAAGTTAAGGCGGGACAGCTTATCGAGGCAAAGCTCGACCTCGTTCTTGGAAACGATATAACTTCTCCTGTTGCAATCAATGTATTTGAGGGCTGTCAGGCTAATAGTGTTTTTGATAACACAAAGGTAGCTATGGTAATGGACCATTTCACACCAAATAAGGATATTAAGGCTGCTGCACAATGTCAACAGGTTCGCCAGTTTGCTGATAAATATGACATCAAGAATTACTTCGATGTCGGCGAAATGGGAATTGAACACGCTCTTCTCCCTGAAAAAGGTCTTGTAGGCCCTGGTAGCCTTGTAATCGGTGCAGACTCGCACACTTGTACATATGGTGCTTTAGGTGCTTTCTCAACAGGTGTAGGTTCAACAGATATGGCTGCTGGTATGATTAGTGGTAAGACTTGGTTCAAAGTTCCTGCTGCTATTAAGTTTAATCTTGTCGGTGAGCTGCCAAAGTGGGTAAGCGGTAAAGATGTTATTTTACACATTATCGGCGAAATCGGTGTTGATGGTGCTTTGTATAAGTCTATGGAATTTACTGGTGAGGGTGTTAAGAGCCTTTCTATGGACGACAGACTTTGTATAGCTAATATGGCTATTGAAGCTGGTGCAAAGAACGGAATTTTCCCAGTTGATGATATTACCCGTGAATATATCAAGGATAGATTTCAGGGTGAGCCTGTTGAGTTTTCAGCAGATGATGACGCTGTTTATGATGAAGAATATACAATCGACCTTTCAAAGCTTCGTCCAACAGTTGCGTTTCCACACCTTCCTGAGAATACAAGAACTGTTGATGAAATCGGCGATACAGAGGTTAAGATTGACCAAGCTGTTATCGGTTCTTGCACAAATGGACGAATCTCTGACCTTCGTGCTGCCGCTGAGGTACTCAAGGGCAAGCATATTGCAAAGGGAGTTCGTTGCATAGTTATCCCAGGAACACAGAATATCTGGCTTCAGGCTATGCATGAGGGCTTATTTGATATATTCATTCAGGCTGGAGCAGTAGTTTCTACACCAACCTGTGGTCCTTGTCTTGGCGGACATATGGGTATACTTGCTAAGGGTGAAAAGGCTGTTTCAACAACAAACAGAAACTTTGTCGGAAGAATGGGACACATTGAATCCGAAATTTATCTTGCAAGCCCTGCTGTTGCAGCTGCAAGTGCAGTTACAGGCTATATTACATCACCTGAAAAGCTCTGAGGAAAGGATTGAATATAAATGAAAGCACACGGAATAGTACACAAGTATGGAGATAATGTAGATACAGATGTTATCATTCCTGCAAGATATTTGAATACAGCCTCTCATAAAGAGCTTGCGGCTCACTGTATGGAGGATATTGATGCAGATTTCGTCAAGAATGTAAAGGAAGGCGATATTATTGTTGCCGAGAAGAACTTTGGTTGTGGCTCATCAAGAGAACACGCTCCAATAGCTATTAAGGCTTCTGGCATTTCTTGCGTTATTGCTTCAACTTTTGCAAGAATTTTCTATCGTAATTCTATCAATATCGGACTTCCAATTCTCGAATGTGATGAGGCAGCTCACGAGATTAAAAACGGCGATGAAATTGATATTGATTTCGATACAGGCGTTATCACAAATGTTACAACAGGTAAGACCTATCAAGCAGAGCCATTCCCTGAGTTTATTCAGAATATCATCAAGGACGGCGGACTTATTAACCATGTTACTAAGAAGTAATATATAGTCTTTAATAAAAAACCGAGACTTTTATAGCCTCGGTTTTTATGTTTATGTTAAGTTTTATTTTCAGGTGTTTGAACAAGCTTTAAATTTTCAAATTTCGCTTCGTAATAATAGCTTTCCACAGTATTACGCATCATTATACGCTTTAATGGTGCATTGCATCGGGTACAATGCCAAAAAATCTACACCTTAAAAATTAAAAATCATAAATTAGTATAAATTAGTATAATAAAGAAAATATGAGAAAACTGGAGTTATATATATTCAGAATTAAAAAAATCAAAAAAAGCCTTGACTTCGCTTTTTGTCTGTGATATTATCTATCTTGTGACTTGAGAAGGATACTATTCAGTGTCCTCGAGAATATGCAAAATGTTTATGAAAACAGGAGGAAACGCTAATGTCAACTTATATGGCTAAGCCCGCTGAGATTGAACGCAAGTGGTACATCATTGATGCTGCTGGTAAGCCACTCGGACGCGTTGCTGTTCAGGCTGCTGACCTTCTTCGCGGTAAGCTTAAGACAACTTATACACCACATGTAGACTGTGGTGACCATGTTATCGTTATCAACTGCGATAAGGTTGTTCTCACAGGCAACAAGCTTCAGCAGAAGTATTATTATCGCCACACAGGCTATGTCGGCCACATGAAGGCTACTCGCTATGATACACTCATGGCTACTAAGCCAGAAAAGGCTGTTGAGCTTGCTATCTACGGTATGATTCCTAATAACACTATTGGCCGTGCTGCTATGACAAGACTTCGCCTTTATAATGGTGCAGACCATAAGCACGAGGCTCAAAAGCCTGAGATTTGGGATAAATAAGAAAGGAGGCAATATTTAAATGTACGATAAGACACCTTATTTTTACGGTACTGGTAGAAGAAAAAGCTCTGTTGCAAGAGTAAGACTTTATCAGGGTACAGGCAAAATCACAATTAACGACAGAGATATTGATGAATATTTCGGTCTTGAAACATTGAAGCTCATCGTTCGTCAGCCTCTCGTTCTTACAGAAACTGACGGCAAGTTCGATATCGTTTGCAGAGTTGCAGGCGGTGGCGTTTCTGGTCAGGCTGGTGCTATCCGTCACGGCGTAGCAAGAGCTCTTCTTCAATACGATAGTGAAGCACTTCGTCCAAAGCTTAAGAAGGCTGGCTTCCTCACTCGTGACCCAAGAATGAAAGAGCGTAAGAAATACGGTCTCAAGGCTGCTCGTAGAGCTCCACAGTTCTCAAAGAGATAATTTCAGCCTTTTGGCGATTATCAAAAATACAGTGTTTATGCGGTTGTTATCGTTCTGAATATTTCTGAAATCAGGTGAATTTCGGACGATAACTAACACACAACTAACAGGTAACTAACAAATTTTAAGCCATTCATCATTATGATGAGTGGCTTAATTTGCATAGGAGAATGAATATGAAATGTCCTATTTGCGGTAAGTATGAGTTTGAAGAATATGGCAATTATGATATTTGCCTCGTCTGTAATTTGGAGAATGATGGTCTGCAATATGATGACCATAATTATGCTGGAGGTGCAAATGACCTTAGCGTGAACGAAGCAAGGATAGAATATTTTGTAATGAATTGTCCCGAAACGGCAGAACAGGCTGCAAAAGCGAAAGAAGAATATGAGAACAAACTTTTCGGCATTTACAAAAATTATGTCGGAATAGATCATACAATAGAAGAAGAAAAAGCAGAGCATGAGAGAAATGATTTCACGAGTCGCCAGCAGGAGTATATTGACAGGCTGAGTGAGTTGATGATGAGCAACTATTAATAAAATGATCTATTGAGTCTATTGTATTTTCACATAAAAGTGTATAATGGTGCTGTACGATTTAATGATGTTTTCTGATTTAGTTTTATAAATATGGAGGTGTAAGTTATGGCTTTGTTTGTTGAAAAAGATTCATTAGTGACTGAGAGCGATGTTGAACAAAAATTCATATATGCTTTTTTGACAGCACCTATGCCAATTGGATTTGGATTGAATGATACCCAAATTTTAACAAAGCATGTTTTACGTCAACAATTGATAGGAAAAGGGCAAAAACAGAAATACTATTATCCTGATTACCTAATATCAATTAGAGGTATTCCAATATGTGTTATAGAAGCAAAAAAACCAGATGAAGTGCTTGAAACAGCGTTTGCAGAGGCAAGATTATATTCTTCAGAAATTAACTCGAAATTCCCACATGGTATTAATTCTTGTAAATTCATAATTGCGTGCAATGGAAATGAGACTTGGGTAGGATATTTTGATCAAGCGGAACCGGTAATTAAATTAACATTTGATGATTTCAGTACTGAAAATAAGAAATATGTAGAGTTTTTAGATTTCTGCTCTCTTGAAAAAATGTTTAATATAGCCAATCAACCTTATATTAATATTCGTGGGAAATCTCAATATAATACCCCCGTATCCCAACTAAAAGGTAAACGTGTTCAAAATGAAACAATACAGGATAATTCTTTTGGAAGAACTTTTATCATCGAAAATAGGAGGATATTTGATCCACAAACTGAGGAAGATCGTTCGATTATTGTGGATAATGCATATATTCCTTCTGCAAAGAGAGAGCAACATATTGATCCAATTTACAAAGAAATCAGAAAATTTGCAATGCCAAATCAAGAAAGCTATGTAGCTATTGCAACAAATGAGCCGACAGAGTTAGTTCAAAAGATTTCTAAAAGAGTTAAAGAAAAAATCGAATCCTATTCCCTTATGCTATTGATTGGTAATGTTGGAAGTGGAAAAACTACATTTATACGTTATTTCAAAAGAAAATTTTTAGATGAAAAAGAGCCTGAATTAGCCCAAAGGTGCGATTGGATATTTCTGAACATGAATTCTTCTCCAATAAATCGTACAGAGATTTATGAGTGGATAAAACAAGAAATAATAACGCAGATAAAAACAAACCATTTGGAAATTGACTTCTCTTCCATTGATACAATCAAAAACATATTCCGAAAAGAAGTTAATGATTTTGAAAATGGATTAGGTCAACTTCTAAAAAATAACGAATCTGAGTACAATATAAAGTTATATGACTTATTAAGTGCAAAAATGTCTGAAAATACCACTTTATTAAAGCATATGTTTCAATACTTAAAGGAAATAAATGGAGCATTGCCCATTATTGTGCTTGATAACTGTGACAAAAGAAATAAAGAAGAACAGCTCTTGATGTTCCAAGTCGCAGAATGGCTTAAAACAACTTTCAAGTGTTTGGTTATACTTCCTATGCGAGATAGTACTTATGATCAATATAGAAACGAACCACCTTTAGATACTGTTGTTAAAGATTTAGTGTTTAGGATTGATCCGCCTGATTTACTTAAGGTTTTACAGGCAAGATTAAACTTTATTGTTCGAAATACTAAACAAGAAGATACGACTTATGTTTTAGACAATGGAGTATCTGTTGCTATCAATTACTCGGAATTAATAGAATACTTTAAATGTATATTAATGGCTATAAGACAAAATAGTATGACCTTAGATATTTTTTATAGACTATCCGATAGAAATACACGTTATGGGATACAAATATTTGAAGATTTTTGTAAAAGTGGACATATCAGCTCCAGTGATTTTTTAAGGATGAGAACTTTAGGACAAGAATACACTTTGCCTTCTTATAAATTTTTAAATGCTCTATTAAGAAAAAACAGAAAGTATTATAATGGAGAAGAATCTAATTTTATAAACCTTTTTGGATCGAATTATCATGATGATTTCCCTGATCCGTTTGTTCGTATAGATATATTAAAATGGCTTCAAAATAATTCAAGACAAATTCAAAAGCATAAAGAGGAATTATTTGTAGTTAGTGATATTATTAAAGAAATGCAATTAATCGGTCATAAAGATACAATTATCCATCGAGAATTAAACTACATGATAAAAAAGGGATTAATTCTTAGTGAGACATTATTACCAGACGCAGATATGGATGATAGAGTTAAAATCACATTAACGGGTAAGCTACATTTATCGCTATTATCTAATATGACTTACATTGCTGCTTGTGCAGAAAACATCAATTTTAGAAATACTGATATTATGATTCGTATTTCACGTAGATTAGCCACAACAAACTATTTATCAAAAAAAGTTGTATATCTAAATGCAAAAGATGCTATAGAATATCTAATTGACTATAGAAATTTCTTTTTACAAGGACAATTTTCTTTCCTAAAAGAGGATAATTGTATTTCTATTTACGATGTGCAAGACGCAAAAAATTCACTTGATAAATGGAAAAGGGAAGATTCAGAGCTAAAATTATGGATCGAGTGTTATGAAAAGTATTGTGTTGGTACAGTAATTGAAGCGGAAGTTGTAAAGAAAGAGTACGGATCAGTAATATGTAGATTTGATAATTGTTATAATCTTAAGGGATTCTTATCAGTTAATATTGAGCAATACGGATTATCAGAAGAAGTATACCAAAGTTTAGAAGAAAATAATACTATACAATGCAAAGTTATAGAGTATGATTTTCAATACAATAGCTTCCAACTAAAATTCTTAGAACTCATCAATTAATCTTAGACGGCTACACCATTAGATGCAGCCGTCTAACCTGCTATATTTTGTTTATTGCATCCAACAACTCCTGTACATTTACATGAGTATAAACTCGCTCTGTCAGTGACATAGCACCGGAATGACCGATAATTTTTTTGATTATGGTAGGTGATACTTCTTTTTCTGTCAGCATAGAAATACAGGTGTGTCTGGTATCGTGCGGTTTGTGTGCCGCATCTATCAGTTCCATAACAGGATCCCAATAAGAATCGCAATAATTTGTATAAGTGAATTTCTTTCCATCATCAGCATGGACAAGAAATTCGCTTTTTTCGTTGTACCATTTTACCCAGAAATCATATACCTTGTCGGCAATAGGAACTTTGCGTATGCCATTTTCAGTCTTGCTCTTGATGACATCAAAGCAGTGTTCCTCTAAATTGACATTTTCGCATTTCAAATTTAGCAATTCCGAGATCCTCACACCGCTGTATATCAGCATCAGAACGACTTGTACATAACGGTTGTTTTTCTGTACCCACAGAGAAGAAATTTCCTCTTTGCTGAATGGTGAACGGTCTGTCTTGTTTGGATTTTTGTCCTTATGCTTGGCAATATCAACATACTGAGAATAATCCTTGTTACAAAGCTCATATTTCATGGCATATTCATAAAGCTGATTGAATAGGACTCTGAGCTTGCGAAGTGTCGGATAATTCTTTCCACAGGTATCAATAACCCTTTGCAAATCTACAAGCTTGATTTCTTTGAAAATACGATCATACAAAGATTCGCAGCATTTATATGAAGCCATATAACCCTTGATATTGGAATCAGATATAGTCGGAAATTTTTCCTTTGACCATTTTTCATACACTTCAGCAAAGGTTATTTTTGAAGCTTGGATATTATATGGGTTTTCATTAAACTCCTCCAGCATTTTTGAAGCTTCCTGTTGTGTTGCAGCATATCCGATTGTCAGGTACAGCTGCTTTCTTCTGCCGGTAACCGGATCAATATCCCAACCAACTGTTTTTCGCACAATAAACGGCTTTCTACGGTTGCCTGACAATTTGTAGTAACTGCCCATACCATTGGCATTTTTCATTTATCTTTTCTCCTCTGAATTTTGCTTGAACTTTTCTTCCATATCAAGTAGTTTTCCGATATACCCATTTATATCAAGAAGATGTTTTTTAGCTTTTGGATATCGTATAAGTCTGTCAAAAAACATTTCTTCATCCTCTTCCTTCATATTATCGGATATAATATCATTTAAGTCTTCTTCTGCTGATGAACTGTGAAGCTGATCATATTCTTCAAAAACAAATTCAAGGTTTCCAATAAGAGAATGATAGATGAAATCCTCAAGTTCGAGAAACTTATCAATACTTATCAAATATCTTTCAAATGGATCGTATCTATTGGCTGCTAATATACATACTTCTTTATTGTTAAAATATTTCAAAAGATTTTGTGATTTGTTTCTTATGCTTCTGGTATTTTGTATATCTGACTCAGTATTCCATTTTTTAATATAGGCTTTAATGTTTATAAGTTTTATTTCAAAGCCGAGATTGTTAAAAATCGGATCAAGCAGATTATATTCCGATATTTTTGCTTCCTCAAAGTATTTGATCAAATCAATAATATCTTCTGCAATGTTGCCATGACGAACCATATAGTAATTAGTAGGTCTGTAGGAATCCAAAATATTCATAGTTTTTTCAAGTTTTTCGTATTCGGATTCTACATAGATACAGATTTCATCCACCTTTACATCATATATTTGTGCAAGTGTTTCTAAGTATTTTTCGTTCAATTCTCGACTGCCAGTTTCCATAGAACAGTAATAGCTTCTTGATCCACCCATAAACTCTGCAATTTGTTCTTGTGTATAGCCGCTTTGAATTCTCAGCTGCTTTATTCGTTCTTTGGTCGCTTGTTGATCTATTATTCTTTTCATAAAGATCCCTCCTGAAAATAATACCAGTATTATTTTTTATAATGTATTGAAAAAAATAATACATTATTATAATATTAGCATAGAGCCTTTGAGATGTCAAGGGTTGTAAATAATAATATTTAGTAGGAGTGAGAAAAAATGAGTTACAACATTGACTTGCCACATTTTACAGGTCGCAATGTTCCGATTTCGGAAATTGCCAATGCCACAGGAAAAGATCCTCAGTATTTGAGAGTTGGCTTGCAAAAGGGTATATTCACTTTTGGCTATGCTTTCAAAAAAGAAAATTCTTCTGAGTACAACTATTTTTGTCCAGATAAAAAAGTATGGGAGGAATTAGGATATTTTAGGGAGGAAAAAGGCAATAACAATGGATAACAACACAGAATTACATATTATCAATATGGCAGATATTGAAGCAACGGAAGTAAAGTGGCTTTGGTATCCGTACATACCTTATGGAAAGATAACCATTATACAGGGCGATCCAGGCGAAGGCAAAACAACATTGATACTCAATCTTGCAGCAATGTTGTCAAAGGGAGAAAAGTTACCAGAAAGCAAAAGGGTAAGTGAGCCTATAAATATTATTTATCAGACAGCCGAAGATGGTCTTGCCGATACTGTAAAGCCACGCTTGGAGGCTGCAAAAGCCGATTCAAAAAGAATAATGGTTATTGATGAAACAAATATTGAACTATCAATGACAGATATAAGGCTTGAAACAGCTATAAGTCAGACTAATGCAAAAATGGTTATTTTAGATCCTCTGCAAGCCTATATCGGAGCAAGTGTCGATATGCACCGTGCAAACGAGATCAGACCTGTAATGAAACATCTTGCTGATGTGGCACAAAAATATCAATGTGCCATTGTTCTTATCGGACATATGAACAAGTCGATCAATATGAAATCATCATATCGTGGATTAGGTTCAATAGATATTCCAGCATCAGCAAGAAGTGTATTGCTTGTGGGAAGGATAAAGGACAATCCTACAATAAGAGTAATGGCACAGATTAAGAGTAGTCTTGCACATGAGGGAGATCCGATAGCATTTGAATTAAACAAAGAAACAGGTTTTAAGTTTATCGGAAAATATGATATTTCCGTTGATGATTTAATCAACGGTACAAGCACAGTATCAAAAGTCAAACAGGCTGAAACTTTGATTATGGATATATTATCTGACGGAAACGCAAAACCTCAAAAGCAACTGCAACAACAAGCGAAATTCAGAAATATTTCCGAGCGAACACTGAATGAAGCAAAAAAGAATTTAGGTGTACAATCGTTTAGAAGCAATAATGTGTGGTATTGGAAAGTGTCACAAGATTAACATTGCAAGATTGTATGAAATAGAAAATTTTGCAACCTTGCAACATTGCAAAACTCTATTGTACACACAATGTTGCAACCTTGACTACCAACAGCAAATAAAAACTCCGCTTTCCAAAAGTCAGAATGTATTTTATAAGATGATTTTTCTTTTTCTGATGGTAAAGTTGATATGGCTTGCCACATATATAAGTTTGACTTTTGGTATAGCGAGGTACGCAAATGGCAAGCCATTCACTACCTCGTTGGTGGCTTTGCCCCCAAGCCCCCTATGAAAGGAGTCCACCCTATGAAGCGTAAACGCTCACATCAAATATCGTTTAGACTGTCAGATGAAGAATACCAGAAGTTTCAGTATAAGCTTTCACACAGTGATATGACACAAACTGAATTTTTCATCCACGCTATAAACGGACAGAAAATAAGAATTATTAAAGCCTATATTCCATTGCTTGCCGAGCTGAAACGACAAGGAACAAACCTGAATCAGCTCACACACCGCATCAACGAGTATTCACCCGTAACACAGCAGGAAATAAATAACACTCTGCAGGATTGCAGGGCGTGTTATCATACTGTTTATAAAATAACTGAAGAAGTCAATGATTTGATTTTAGGAGATTGATATGCCGCTATTCAAAGGACAGGGTTGCAAAGCTAAGCCTGCAAAGGCAATCAAATATATTACTGATCCGAAAAAGGCTGCTATTATTGTTTCTCATGCCCTTGATGATACGAGAGATTATGCTATCCAGTTCAAGGAAACTTGTTCTCTGTTTCACAAGGGAAAGTCATTTGGCAGCAGAAAATATTATCATTTCAAGCATAGCTTTGATCCGAAAGATAATATCACACCCGAAGAGGCAACAAGACTTACAGAAGAATTGGCAAAGAAAGCCTTTGGAGATTACGAATATATCATTGCTACTCATACAGACAGGTCGCATATTCATTGTCATGTCATTGTAAACAGCGTTTCTTTTGCCACAGGAAAAATGCTGCACCTGAACAACAGCGAATATGGAGCATTGAAAGACCTGTCAAATGGAATTGCCGAAAAATACGGATATTCTACACTTGATTTCCGAAAACCGGCAGAAGATAAAATCAGTACAGAGGAAAAGCGTATTACTCTGAATGGTGGTATATCATGGAAAGAGGAATTGCGAGAAGTCGTTGCCGAAGCCTTACTGAAATGTAGCACGATGGAAGAATTTGAAAAGCACCTAAATCAATACGGTGTAACTCTGGAGAGGAATACAGCAAAGACGATCAGCTTCAAGCATCCGGCAAAACAAAAGGCTATCAGAGGAGATAAGCTTGGAGCAGGTTATACAAAGGAGGCGATTATATTTGAGCTTAGTCAACATGGAAACCGGACAGCAAGCTCTGGCAAGACAGCAAATGAAACAGTTGAATCAAATAAGCCGACAGGAATTGGAGAACAGTCTGCTCAAAGAGGTATTAGCAGACTATACGGAGAAATGGAAAGACCAAAAGGAAGAACAAATACAATTCATACAGCAGCAGACACAGGAAATGGAAAGGCTACAGGCAATGATAGCCAATCAGCAGAGCCTGCACGAACAACTCAGCAGCGATCTGCACCGAGAAGGCGATAAGCTTATACAGGAGTTTCGTCAGCGATATTCCACAGCGGTCACACAAGAGTTGGAATCATTCAATAGGACAGCTGAGTGACTTACAGAAGAATTAGCAAGTCAATCAACCTCATACATAATGGAGCTGACAAAGCTGAAATACGATCTGGAACACGACAGAAAGAAAATGTTTACCTTTACAAAGCTGAAAGGCTTTTTGTTCTGGTTCGGCTGTATAACGAATATCGGGACATTTCTTTTCCTGTTGGTACATTATTGTACTAAATTATTTTGAATTGATAGATAGAATAGACATTGTAGGTTTTCTATGTTGTCTATTCTTTTTATTTTATATGGTTGACATCATCAATTAAATGTTTTATAATATCAACTGCTGTAGTGTTGGAGGTGTTAATATGACTACTTCGGAACAAATTAGAGTTTTGTGTGTTAGAACTGGTGTAAGTTTGTCAGAACTTGCAAGAAAAATTCACCAAACACCACAAAACTTTAATGCAAAATTAAAAAGAAATACTGTTACGCAAGATGAACTGAATCAAATAGCAGAGGCTCTTGGAGTAAAGTATGAACAGTATTTTGTTTTAGCTAATGGAGATCAGGTTAAGTAGGAAAGGATATTGTTATGACACAGCATAAAATAATATTTGGTGATAGTCGTTCTTTGAACAAAATTGAAGATAAGTCTGTTCAATTGATAATTACTTCTCCACCATATTGGCAGTTAAAAGATTATGGAACAGAAGATCAGATTGGCTTTAATAACAGCTATGAGGAATATATAAACAATCTCAACCTTGTATGGCAGGAATGCAATCGTGTTCTTTCAGATGGTTGCAGACTGTGTATTAACATCGGAGATCAATTTGCCCGATCGGTTTATTATGGAAGATATAAGGTTATTCCTATCCGTACCGAGATAATTCGATTTTGTGAATCATTAGGTATGGATTATATGGGGGCAATTATATGGCAAAAAACTACCACTATGAACACATCCGGTGGCGGAGCTATAATGGGTAGTTTCCCTTATCCAAGAAATGGTATTCTGAAAATTGATTATGAGTTTATTTTGATTTTTAAGAAATTAGGCAATGCTCCAAAGCCTACACCACAACAAAAAGCAGCTTCTGAGCTTACAAAAGAAGAATGGAAAGAATACTTCTTGTCACATTGGAATTTTAATGGAGTAAAGCAGATTGGACATATTGCCATGTTTCCTGAAGAATTACCGAAAAGGCTGATTAAAATGTTTTCGTTCGTTGGTGAAACAGTATTGGATCCGTTTGCCGGTAGCGGAACAACATCTTTGGCAGCAAAACACTTAGGCAGAAATTCCATAGGATATGAGATAAATAAAGAATTTGAACCGATTATAAGGAGCAAAATATGCTCTGATCAAATAGGTTTGTTTGATGATTCAAGCGTTGTATTTTTAGAGGACATGAAGGACAATAAACATACTTTTGACGATTTACCATATATTTTTCATGATCCTCATAATATGGATAAGAAAATAGATGTCAAGAAACTTCAATTCGGTTCTAAAATAGACGGACAGGAACAAAAAAGAGATGAATTGTTTTCAGTAAAAAGGGTTATCAATTCAAACACCATTGAGATAGGAAACGGATTGGTTATTAAATTGTTAGGTATTCAGCCTGATCCCAAGTTTGAAAGCGAAGCTATATCCTTCTTGCGTGATAAATTCAACAAACACAGAGTTTACCTGAAGTATGATACGATAAAATATGATGCAGAAAACAATTTATTGTGCTATGTTTATTTGGATAACAAAACTTTCGTCAACAATCATTTAGTTAGGACAGGTTATGTAAAAGTAGATACTCAAATTGATTATTCCTGCAAAAAGAAATTTTTGGATTCAATGCCTATATAAATCAAAATGGGCTGTCAAGAAAGGATGAGTTACTCATCAATTCTCCACAGCCCATGAAGTTTAGGATTTTTTAGGTGGAAGTTTGAGCAAAAGGTTGTACTCGGCTCGTATTTTCTTCGCCATTGTTTGAGATACGGATCCATTTTCTGGCATAACAACAAATACTTTTCCACCAAAATCACGAAGGAAAGCTTGATGTCCTTTTTCTTCAGACGCTTTTGCTTTGCCCATATATATTGAGATGTTTGCTGAATTATAAGTTGATGGTTTAACCTGTAAGCCGATCTTATATCCATTTACATCGGTCCAAAGATCCACCCAATAAGGTGCACCTTCAACTTCGCTTGGTGCATCAAAGAAAGGTATTCCGTCAATAACTAATGATGGGATCATAATCTGCCTCTCTCTTTCATAAAGCCATTATATGTTCTTTCTAAAACAACCTTGTGCATATAGTCTATGCAATCTTGTTTGGTAATGGTTGCAAGAAGATCCGGATGAAAACGTTTTTCCTCAGGCAGTTCTTCAATGATTAGCTTATAGAGTTTTTCACCCAACGAGTCAAGATGTTCTGAAGACCTCACATTGGAATAGTAGTAATTGCACCATTCCTCGTATGACGATGGGTTGCATAAACGAATTGAATCCGACGTTGAACCAACATTTCTTTTGAAATTAAGTTGCCACCTATTCATAGTGTAATTAAGGACAAATTCTTTGTTTGCAACTGGCATAAAAATTCCTCCACTTCGATAAATATAATTTGTATTTTGTTTTGATATAATAGATTACCTTACATCAATTATTTTAAGTTGATTATTCCACAGTCATATATGTATTGGACATTAGGGAATATGGGAGTTGTACCAACATAGCCATCAATACCTTTGGATCCATCATGTACTGTTGCAAGTCGGTACAAAAGCCACAATTTAAGAATTTCTTGTTGGAAATATCAGCCATTTTAAATATCATGCTTTTTTTCCAAAAACAATTTATACGTCTCTATCTCTAACGCATCTGCAATACGCTGAATGTTCTCTAACGAAATACTACGACGGTAACACTCAAGAGCACTGATATACGTTCTGTGTAAACCGCATTTTTCAGCAAAAGCCTCCTGAGATAGTCCTGATTGGGTGCGATAGTATCTGACATTATCTGCAAATACTTTAATTATATCCATTTAATTCACACTCCCTAAATAAATAATATTATTTTGAATACTATTATTCTACATACAATAAGTCACTGCATCAATAAATACGAAATAATAATTGCCCGATTTGTACAATGGAAGTGTTGAGTTATTTTGAAACGCTCACAGTAACTATCAAGTAACTAACAAATGACAATAAAACCTCAGCAATAATGCGCTTTTTATCCCTCGAAAAATTCTCAAAGAGATAATCAGAAGCTTGGAATATTATATTTCAGGATTTTATTTATCAACTTTGTTGAATTTATATTAGTCTTATTAAAGCTCTCTGCTTCGGCAGAGAGCTTTTTGCGTTTCAAATTTTATAAATAAAAAAGCCTCCGAACCTAAGTTAAAACAGGTTCGGAGGTTTGCTTTATCTAAGAATAATTTTATCTAAACTAAAATTATTCGCTATCAAGCTTTAAAACTGCCATAAATGCGTCTTGAGGAACTTCTACACTTCCAAGCTGACGCATACGCTTTTTACCTTCTTTTTGCTTTTCAAGAAGCTTTTTCTTTCGAGTAATATCACCACCATAGCATTTTGCAAGAACATCTTTACGCATTGCCTTAACAGTTTCTCTTGCAATAATCTTTCCACCAATACAAGCTTGAATTGGTACTTCAAAAAGCTGGCGTGGTATTTTCTCTTTTAGCTTTTCAGCCATTTTTCTTGCTCGACCATATGCCTTATCAGCGTGTATTATAAATGAAAGTGCGTCAACAACATCGCCATTAAGCATAATATCAAGCTTAACGAGCTGTGATTCAGAATAACCCTTTAATTCATAGTCAAACGAAGCATAGCCTCTTGTACGAGATTTAAGCGTATCGAAAAAGTCATAGATAATTTCTGCGAGTGGCAATTCATAGTGTATGTCAACTCTATCATCATCAAGATAATTCATATCCTTAAATACACCACGCCTATCCTGACAAAGCTCCATAATATTTCCGACATACTCTGACGGAGCATAAATATGCGCATTTGTAATAGGTTCTTCTGCTTTTGCTATAAGTGATGGGTCTGGGTAGTTTGTAGGGTTGTCTATCATATGAACAGTGCCATCAGTCATTGTTATTCTATAAATAACGCTTGGTGCTGTTGTGACAAGGTCGAGATTATATTCACGCTCTAAACGCTCTTGAATGATTTCCATATGAAGAAGTCCAAGGAAACCACAACGAAAGCCAAAGCCCAAAGCAACAGATGTTTCAGGCTCAAATGAGAGTGCCGCATCATTAAGTTCAAGCTTTTCAAGAGCATCACGAAGGTCGCCATATTTTGCACCATCGGCTGGATAAATACCGCAGAAAACCATTGGCTGAACTGCTCTATATCCTGGAAGTGCTTCCTTTGCAGGATTCTCTTTTGTAGTAACTGTATCGCCAACACGAGCCTCACTTACAGTTTTAATTGATGCTGCAATATATCCAACCTCGCCCGCATAAAGTGTTCCAGCAGGTTCAAGGCTTGTGGCTCTCATAAATCCACATTCAACAACAGTAAATTCTGAGCCTGTACTCATCATTTTTATTGTATCTCCAACCTTAACTTGACCTTCCATAAGTCTGACATATATAATAACGCCCTTATAGCTGTCATAGTATGAATCAAAAATCAAGGCTTTAAGTGGAGCATCATTATCACCTGATGGAGCAGGAATATCTGAAACTATTCTCTCCATAACTTCATGAATATTTATACCAGCCTTTGCTGAAACCCTTGGAGCATCTTCCGCTGGAATACCAATGACATCTTCAATTTCTTTACATACTCTGTCTGGGTCTGCACTTGGCAGGTCTATTTTATTTATAACTGGTACAATTTCAAGCCCTGCATCAACTGCAAGATAAGTATTTGCAAGAGTTTGAGCTTCTATGCCTTGTGATGCGTCAACAACAAGAACCGCTCCCTCACAAGCTGCCAATGAGCGTGAAACCTCATAGTTGAAGTCAACATGGCCTGGAGTATCAATCAAATTGAAAATATATTCTTCACCATCATCAGCTTTATAAAGAAGTGTTACAGCACGAGCCTTGATAGTAATTCCTCTCTCACGCTCAAGCTCCATATTATCGAGGAGCTGGTCTTCCATATCACGAATTGCAACAGACTGAGTTTGCTCAAGTATTCTATCAGCAAGTGTACTTTTTCCGTGGTCTATATGTGCTATTATACTAAAATTACGAATTTTGCTTCTGTCGAAAGCCATTTATATAACATTCCTTTCTTAAGGATTTTATGCTTAGTAAGCTATACATTTTTATTATAACACGCAAATGCCTATGATGTAAAGAATTGCATATTATAATTTGGTTTATAAACTATAAAATAGAAATATAATAGCTTTCTTTTGTGATTTATTACAAATTTCTCACTTTTTCACTTGAAATATATGCGTATTATGGTAAAATAAGAGCAACAGCTCTATACCTAAAATTTCAGAAGGGAATGAACGTTTTGAACGATTTTACTTATCAGAATAAAACTAAAATAGTGTTTGGGAAAAATTCGGAAAATCAACTTCCGCAACTTATAAAGAAATATGGCTCTAAAATTCTGCTTGTTTATGGTGGAGAAAGCATAAAGGAAATCGGACTTTATGATAAAGTCACAGCTATGCTCAATGAAAACCAGATTGAATATTTCGAGCTTTCTGGAATAGTACCAAATCCAAGACTTAGAAAGGTCTATGAAGGAATAGATATTTGCCGACAGCAAAATATTGAATTTATACTTGCTGTTGGTGGCGGCAGTGTAATTGATACTGCAAAAGCTGTTGCTCTTGGATTTTCATATGAAGGTGATGTCTGGGATTTCTTTGAAAACAGAAATGAGCCTGAAGCTTGCCTCCCCGTTGGTGTAGTGCTTACTATACCTGCTGCAGGAAGTGAATCAAGTGAAAATCTTGTTATAACTAAAGAAGATGGACTTCTGAAGCGTGGCTATGGCAGTGAAAAGCTTCGTCCGCAGTTTGCAATTATGAATCCTGAAACAACTTATTCTCTACCATTCTATCAAACAGCTTGTGGAATATCAGATATGCTTGCACATATAATGGAACGCTATTTTACAAAGACAGAGCATGTTGATGTAAGCGACAGACTTTGTGAAGGTCTTATGCGAGCAATAATATCTAATGCAAAGCTTGTAAAACAAGACCCAGAGAATTATGACGCAAGAGCCGAAATAATGTGGGCAGGAACCCTCGCACACAGTGGCTTAATTGGTATGGGCAGAGAGGAAGACTGGGGTTCTCACGCAATAGAACACGAACTTTCTGCAATTTATGATATTGCACACGGTGCCGGACTTTCAATAATATTTCCAGCGTGGATGAAGCATGTATATAGAGAAAATGAAGAACGCTTTGTTCAATTTGCACAGAGAGTTATGAATGTTGAATTGCCTAATTCAATGGTTTATGAAACTATAATGGAGGGCATTTCCCGACTTGAGTGCTTCTATACATCTCTTGGACTTCCGACAAGACTTTCAGCAGTCGGAATAGATAGTTCACACCTTGAAGAAATGGCTAAAAAAGCTAATTCGTGCGGAAACTTCAAGAAGCTTGATGCAAGCGATATTTATAAGATTTACAAATTAGCACTTGATTAAGGAATGATTAAAGATGAAAAAAATTTGTGTATTTGATTTGGACGGAACTCTCGTAAACTCACTCTATGACCTCGCTGACGCTATGAACTATGCTCTTGTAAAAAATGGCTTTGAGCCACACGAAAGAGAAAAATATCGTTTTATGGTTGGCAACGGTATTTCAAGCTTGGCAGACAGAGCAATGGTTATTCCGAAGGGAATGGCAACTGATGAGCAGAAAAAACAGGTTCTTGCTGATTTTAACGAATATTATACTAAACACAGCCTTGATAAAACTGTACCATATGATGGTATAACGGAGTTGCTCACAAAATTAGACGAGCTTTCAATCAAATATGCGATTATGTCAAATAAGCCTGATAAATTCACAAAATCTATTGCCGCAAAGCTTTTCCCTGATAATAAATTTGCGGCGGCTTGGGGACAGCGACCTGATTTTGAGCGAAAGCCTTGTCCTGACGCATTGCTTGCAATGCTTGCAGAGCTTGGTTTTGATAAGAGCGATTGCTTATATATAGGCGATAGCAATGTTGATGTCCAGACTGCGAAAAATGCCGAAATAGATTTCTGCGGTGTAAATTGGGGCTTCCGTCCCGAAAGTGAGCTTATCGCAGAGGGTGCAACATTTATCGCAAAGACTGCCGATGATATTCTTAAAAGACTATAGATTACAAAATCAGCCTGTTCAAGATAAGTAAATCGGTATCTGTGGAGGTAAAAATGATAAATAGAGATAATCCATCGTTAGAATATATAAAAAGCAAAGCGAACGAAATTCCTAAATTCAAAAAAACTATTGGCATTATTGAAAAAGAGTTAGAAAATAAGAATACGATATTGGCTATTGGAAACGCAGGAGCTTTGCCGGATGAAACTTACATAATTATTCGGTTTAGCCATAAAGCAAGTGAGCAATATGATGAATTAAAAGATTTTGGAACAAAATATAAGTGCATTACATTTTGCGATAATAATGGAGCAACATCGATTTGGTTTCCAAAACAATAAATATACAAATTTTTTTGGGGAATAGCTTTACAACTTCCAGTTTATAATTACATAAAATCTACGAAAGGAGAACTATCAACAATATGGATATAACAAACGAAAAGATTGATAACGGCAAAGAATATGGGTGTTAAATTATATACAGATTTTAATTTTAGAGATGTTTAAGTAAACAAAGAGGTAAAAAATATTATGAAAACCATAGCCGAATTAGAAAAATATTTAGAAGAAGAATGCTACTCCTTTTATGCAATAACTATTGGAAAACATATGGCACCTGAAGGGTTTGTTATAAAGCAAGATGGACAAGAATATATATATGGCTATTCCGAGAGAGGTTTTCTTCGTACGATTAAGGCTTCTGAATCAGAAGAAGAACTTGTTAATTATGCACTAAAAGACTTAGCAAGTTACAAGTGGAATAGAGCACATTTAGTTGCACGAATGTGGTCAGAATATGATGCTGCTGAAGCTGAAAGAGAATTAAGTAGAATGCATATTGCTTTTGAAAGAAATGATGTTCATAATTGTGATATGGAACATCGAAGGTTATGTAGAATATTTGTTTTCGGAAGAGATATTTTGAGACTTTCAGATTTTAAAAGAAAATATATTCAGGATCCATAACATATAATATCTATCGTATTATATCAGAAAATAAATCCGTTTTTCTTTGTAGAAAAATCTTTCAAACCCAAAAACTTCATGAAAGGAGATTTATCAACAATATGGATATAACAAACGAAAAAATTGATGATGGCAAAGCCTTTGACTGGGGTAGAGTTTCCGCTGAATATGTTAAATATAGGGATATTTACCCTAAGGAATTTTATGATAAAATTATAAGCTTAGGCTTATGTACAAAAGGACAAAAGGTTCTTGATGTAGGCACTGGAACAGGAGTTCTGCCAAGACATTTATACGAATATGGTGCAGATTTTGTTGGTGCGGATATTTCAGAAAATCAGATAGAAGCCGCAAAAGTTCTCGCAAAAGAAAACAAACAAAACATTCAGTTTATTGTTTCACCTGCAGAAGATATTGATTTTCCACAGGATAGCTTTGATGTTATTACAGCGTGTCAGTGCTTTTTCTATTTTCGTTATGAAACTGTAATACCGAATTTTGCAAGAATGTTGAAAAAGGGTGGCAAGCTGGCAGTTTTATATATGGAGTGGCTTCCGTTTGAGGATAAAATCGCAAAAGCAAGTGAAGACCTTGTTTTGAAATACAATCCAAAATGGAATGGTGCAGGCGAAACCAGACACCCAATAATTCTGCCTGAATTTGTGGATAAATATTTTGATACAATACATAGTGAAGAATTTGACCTTGATGTTCCGTTTACGAGAGAGAGCTGGAACGGGAGAATGAAAGCGTGTCGTGGAACAGGTGCGTCGCTCTCCGAAGAGGAACTTGTAAAATGGGAGAATGAGCATAAAAAGCTCCTTGAGGAAATCGCAGACGAATCCTTTACAATTAAGCATTATGCTGCAATAAAGGTATTGCAGGTTAAGAAGTAAAAACTATTTAAAGGATTTTATTTATGGACTTACCTAAAAGAAAAAATATAAGATTGAATGATTATAATTATTCGTCTAATGGAGCTTATTTTATTACTATTTGTACTAAAAATAAAGAAAATTTGCTGTGGAAAAATGTAGGGGCGAACTGTGTTCGCCCGCTTGAACAACTACCGTTATCAAAAATAGGTATAGTCGTAGAAAATGAAATACATAAACTAAATACTATATATGAAAACATAAAAGTTGATAAATATCAAATTATGCCTAATCACATTCATTTTATTATATTTATATACGAATACTATAACGGGCGAACACAGTTCGCCCCTACTATTTCAAGAATTATCAAACAGTTTAAAGGTTCTATAACAAAACAAATTGAATTTTCAATATGGCAAAAATCCTTTTATGACCGCATTATACGAAACGAGAAGGAATATCAGGAAGTTTGGAATTATATTCATAATAACCCATTGAAATATTTGGAGGTATAGCCTTGCAGAAACGAAACTATCAAAAAGAGCTTGATTCTGTAATCGACAATATAATAAAAAAAGGTATTCGACCAAAGCTGTTGTTGCATTCGTGTTGTGCTCCATGCAGCAGCTATGTTCTTGAATACCTTAATCAATATTTTGATATTACATTGTATTATTATAATCCAAATATATCGCCCAAAAGCGAATATGATTTCAGAATAAGCGAATTACATAGGCTTGTTTCTGAAATGGGCATAAGCGTTAAAATAATTGACGGCGATTACGAACCTGAAGCCTTTGAAGAAATTGCAAAGGGACTTGAAAACGAACCTGAACGAGGTGCAAGGTGTATGAAATGCTACCATTTGCGTCTTGAAAGCTCTGCAAAAATAGCAAAAGAACAAAACTTTGATTATTTCACAACTACGCTTTCAATAAGTCCTATGAAAAACGCTGAAGCTCTTAATTCTATTGGCTCGGCTCTTGCGGATAAATATGGAGTTCCATATCTTTTCTCAGACTTCAAAAAGAGAGAGGGCTATAAACGCTCAATAGAGCTTTCAAAGCGATATAATCTTTATCGCCAGAATTATTGCGGGTGCAGATTTTCAAAAGCTCAAGCTGAAAATCAGAATAAGTTAAATAAGTAAATTGCACTATCACGAATAAAGCCATATGGCAGACTATCAGCAATGCTATAAAGCGAAATGGAATCCTTTATTATGAGATATATACCAATAGCTGTAAGAATTAAAAATACCAAAAAGAAAATTACAGCAAGTATTCTTATTGTTTTCATTTTGCTTTACCTCCATATTTGATTCTATTTCTGATCAATCTAAAATATTTTCCGATAAGCGTTATTCCGTCATATATAGAAAGAATTGCTATAAATATTCCGAAAACTGCCAGAAAAACTCCTGCCACAGCAATAAAGAAAAATCCTATGCTCAATGAATTAAGGATAAAGCTTGAAAATACCATAACCATACCAGCTATGCAAAAAGCTATTCCCAAAGCGAAAAAAGCAAGCATAATCGCAATCATAGTAGGTATAATAATAATTGAAAGAGTTCCCCAGATAGCAGCCTCCCATGAATGGGCAGTGCTGCTATTTTTATTGCTGGCCTGTTCAATATTATAATGGTCGTGATAACCCCTATCTGATTGATATATATTTATAAAATATTCTGCGGCATCTTCAGGACTTCCTAAATCATATATAATCTCCTGTTCAGTTTTACCGTTTTTCATCTCTTGCGAAAATTGAAGTTCATAATCATTCATAATCTTATTTCTGTTTTCTTTAGAAAGAGGTTTTAATGCTTTATACAGTCTTTGCATATATTCCTGCTTTGTCAATAATATCACTATCCCATCCTTAAAATTCAAAGAAAATATACTGCAAAAAAATCATTTTGTCAAGCTTGATATTTGAGTAAATAATCGAAAAAATTATAGATTTCAACAAAAAATTTTTAAAAAATGTTGACAATGTTAAAATTACAGAAAGTTTAATAAAATCCAGTAAAAATGCGTGGTGGAAAAGTTTTCAAACATAGAAATTCGCATTATTTCAAGGCTTTTCAAGAAAGTTATTCACACTTTCAACAGAGTTTTCAACATTTATGGGGGAAAACTCTGATTACAAATAGTATAATTACTTAAAAGAATTAAAAAATTGAATAATTTTCTTAAAAATAGACAATTATATAGTAGCTAAAATAACAAAAATTCGGGAGGCTGTTTTTATGATTAAGGGTATAAATAGAAGCATAATTGAGGTACTTGATACAGGCAGTGTTTATTACGAAAGAGCCTTGCTCGTGATAAAACCAGAATATGCCTCAGCTCAAAGGGAATTGCTTGAACAGGAGGCAAAAAAGCTTCTCGAAAATATGGGCGAGCCATCATCGCTTAAACGCAGTAAAAAACGCTTTAAAAATATTGTCACTTTTTGTATAGCTGCTGCCATAGGTGCAATTTTTACTGCTTTGTGTTTTTTGATTTAATCATATTTTATGTATAATACAATATAATTAAAATAGGATAGTATAATAGCCATGATTTGTTAAAAAACAGATTAAAAATAATATTTCCGCTTTATTTCATATAATATAATTTTTAGTGAATCAGAGGGCTTATGTATAACAAGAAACTTGCATTTATGGAATTTATCGGCTCAGCATTCGTTTTTTCATTTGGAATGTTAGTTAAATACGCTTTTATACTATCAGAAGGTGATGTATGGAGCTTTTTCATATCCAGTGTTAATAACAGTGCTTGGGAACAGCTAAAGCCTTTCACCTTTCCATTTTTTATATGGAGTGTAATAGAGCTTTCAATATTGCGGCTTCCTGTTGTACGGTTTGTACCGTCTAAGGTTGCTGCATTTTACATATATTGGGCAGCAGGGCTTTTCTATATGGCTGTATATAATTCGTTTTTTGAAGGCTTATGGAGAATATTACTTTTTGTAGGATTATTTATAATCATTTTAGTATCGCATTATATTTCATATAAGATAATTACCAAGGCAAAAATTATAAGTAGCTTTTTTATACCCTCACTTGTGGCATTAGTCTTATTTATGGCTATGTTTATATTCTTTACGCCACACGCACCTCACGGAGCATTATTTTATGATGCAATCAATGGTGGCTATGGTCTTTTATAATCAGTTTCTCCATCTTCTTGAAAAATCCAAGTAATTGTTGTATACTTAATAAAGTAGCATAAGCTGGGAGGAAAGTATAATGGATTTATTTGAAAAGACACTCGAAAGCAAAGAAATATTTGATGGTAAGGTTATTCATGTCACCTTAGATAAGGTTGAGCTTCAAGATGGAAAAAATTCTTTTCGTGAGATTGTCGGACACCCAGGAGGAGTTTGTGTTGCTGCTCTCACTGAAAACGATGAGCTACTTTTTGTAAAACAATTCAGATACCCATATAAAGAGGTGACAATCGAACTTCCTGCTGGCAAACTCGAAAAAGGTCAGAATCCGCTTGAAAACGGAAAGCGTGAGCTTTTAGAGGAAACTGGTGCTATCGGAAGTGGATATATAAGCTTAGGAAAGCTATACCCAAGCCCAGGCTATTGCGGAGAAATTATTCATATGTATTTTTGTAGAATAGACCATTTTGAGACTCAAAAGCTTGATGAAGGCGAATTTCTTAATGTTATGAAGATTCCACTCAAAAGAGCTGTCGAAATGGTTCTCAATAATGAACTTCCTGATGCTAAAACACAAACCGCAGTTTTAAAAACGGCTATGATGATTGATAGATTAAAAGGACACCCAGAGTTATAATAAGAGGTAGATTAAATTGATTAATCCTATTGTAGTAATTATCCTATCAGCATATATACTAAGCTTTCTCGTTCTGAGAATAGTTGTAAAGCCGAAAAAACCTATATTCACAGGAGCATTACTCGCAATGCTTATCTTATTTGTAATAGTAACAAGTATGATAGATACTTCTATCTATGGCTCGGAACTTATGAGTGATTTTGAGAAAAGTATGGTTTCTTTTGTGACCTCTACAAGAATCCAAGATACTGTCAAGCTTGAAAGTTCATTCAGAATTTTTGCGTGGATAGATATAGGATTATTTGCTGTAACTATAATTTCTATGTATGTGGAACTCAGAGCAATTCTTATTTCAGTTTATTCTGAACGAGGAAAAGCTAAAAACCAAGAAATAGAAAATTTAACCGAACAGACAAATAAGTCTATGAAAGGAATTTAAAATATGAACAATATAGGAATTTATGTTCATATTCCCTTTTGTGCCTCTAAATGTAAATATTGCGATTTTTTTTCTAAAAGTGGCAATGATGATGAAATAAATCGCTATGTATCCGCTGTAAACGAAAGACTTGCCAAGTATGGCAAAGAACTTAATCGTACAGCGGATACTCTTTATATTGGCGGAGGTACTCCGGGAATTATTGGTGCAGACAGGCTCTCATCAATCGCAAAAACGGCTAAGTTTGCATTTATGATTGATGATAATGCAGAAATTACTGCTGAGCTTAATCCTGCCTCGGCTGATGAAAGCTTTGATTTTTCAAAGCTTAGACAAGCTGGTTTCAATAGGCTTTCAATAGGTATGCAATCCGCCAATAACAATGAGCTTAAAAGGCTGGGCAGACTTCACACCGCAGAAGATGTCAAAACAACAGTTTTAAGTGCAAGAAAAGCTGGCTTTAAAAATATTTCACTCGACCTTATGCTCTGTATTCCGGAGCAAACAAAAGAAAGTCTGGCACATTCTATTGAATATTGTGCCGAACTTGGTGTTGAACATATTTCAGCTTATATACTAAAAATTGAAGAGGGTACACCTTTCTATAAAGAAAAAGATGCACTTACTCTTGATGAAGATACACAAGCAGAATTGTATCTTTTTGCTTGTGAAAAACTTGAACAGCTTGGCTATCACCAGTATGAAATATCCAATTTTTCAAAAAATGGTATGGAGAGCAAGCATAATCTTAAATACTGGGATTGTGACGAATATCTTGGTGTAGGCTGTGCGGCACATTCTTTTATAAATGGAAAACGCTTTTATACAGAACGCTCTTTTGATGAATTTTATAAGGGAATAACCTATCAAGATGGCGAAGGCGGTTCTATCGAAGAATATATTATGCTAAGACTTAGACTTGCAAAGGGGCTTACTCAAAAAGATTTTAAGCGACGCTTTGGTATAAAAATTCCTGAAAATTATATTAAAAACGCAAAGAAATTTGCCAAGACAAATCTTCTTATATATGATGACAACGGAATTAAATTTACACGAGATGGTTTCCTCATATCTAATACATTAATCCTCGAAATATTATCTGGAATCGGTTGAAATGTTGTAAAATTTAATATATAATTACAATATATTGGGAAAAATTGTGATGTTGTTACTAAACTGTGGTGGAAATTGTTATGACAAAAAGGAATTTAAAGTTAATTTTCGAGGAAATTGCATTTGAGTATGGCTTTAAAAAACATAGATATATGTATATAAAAGAATATGACAAATTTTTATTAAAAATAAGCTTACAAAATATTTTAGAAAGTAATGAATATCGCTTTAATTGCTATTTTTTGATTAAAGCTATGAATACAAAAATTTCCCTCGATAGCTTTCTTACAGCTGATATAACTGGTCATGAAAAATTTATTACAGATAATGGAGAGCTTGAAATTATCAAGCTACAAGATTATACCGAAGAAGAATTATCTAAGATTATAAGAAATTCTATAGATAAGCTTATGCAAATTATAGAAACAGGTGGCATAACTGGTTATCTTAAAGCAAAACCTGAAATGATTTCTACTATTCCCATGCGCTCAAAAGAATATCTTGAAAGAGAAAAAGTAATTGAAAGACAAATATCTTAAAAACCAAAAACTCTGCTCAATATTTCGTGAGCAGAGTTTTTTTATTTAGCAAAATAATTTAAAGTTAATCTAAAAAAATCAAGTTCAAAGTTATATTCAGTATTTATTTTTCAGAGAACTATCTGTGAGAGTTCTCTACGCTTTTTAAAGCATAGAGTATTTCGCCGTCTGCGGACGGCGACAAGGGCGTTGCCATTAACCTACAAGCCTTTTCAAAGGCTTGAGCGAAACCTTTAATTTATTCATAAATTCCATTTCCCAAAAATGTCTTAGTCATAATCAGTGCGTCCTCTGTTGGATTTCTGTAGAATCGTTTCCGTAAGCCTATTTCTTCAAAGCCTAATGATTTATAAAGAGAAATTGCATTGTAATTTGAGGGACGAACCTCAAGAGAAATGAACTCCAAATCGCATTTTTCCGCAATAGAAAATAATCTCTCGAACAGCATTTTAGCTATACCCATTCGTCTGAATTTCGGGAAAACAGCTATATTTGTTATATATGATTGCCCAGCAGTTATTATCAACCCGACATAGCCCGAAACCTCTCCGTCCGTTTCAGCAACGAAAAAAAACGCACTATCATTTTCAAGCTCATCTGCAAGAGCCTGTCTTGACCATGGCTGTGAAAAGCAAATTTTTTCAAGCTCTGCAAGCGAATCCAAATGTTCCTCACCCATAGGGAAAATCTCTGTTTTCATACTTTACATATCCTTAATCTTTTTATATAGCTTTTCGCAGGACTGTTGAATCTCATCTCTGCATTTTCGATAAACTTCAACACTTCCCCCAAATGGGTCACTGATTCCCATAATATAAATCCTTTCCTTGGGAACTCCTGCCGAAACAAGCGTCATGGCGTGATTTTCTGTCATAACCGCAAAGACATCATATTCGTTAACATCATCACGGCATATAGATTTAGACCTATGCCCGCTTATATCAACTCCGATTTCCTTGCAGACGATAACTGCATTCTCGCTGACAGCGTCACCGTCGCAAAAGCTCATTCCAGCACTTGAACAGCTTATGCTTTCATCTCCCTGGGTCAGCTTTTTAAAGATTCCCTCAGCCATAGGACTTCTGCAAGTGTTGCCTGTACAAACAAAAAGTATTTTCATAAAATTCAGCACTCCTTTCCAATAAAGAATCTTTCAAGATTATGCCTTAGCTTCATACCATGTTTTGCCCTTGCCTGCTTCTGCAATAAGAGGAACATTCAGCTTAACTGCATTTTCCATTTCCTCCTCAAGAATCCTGGCTGTTCTGTCAGCTTCATTTTCAGGAGCTTCTACTATAAGCTCATCGTGTACCTGTAAAATAAGCTTTGCCTGCATATTTTCAGCTTTAAGTCGGTTTCTTACTCTTATCATCGCAATCTTTATAATATCAGCCGATGTTCCTTGAATAGGCATATTTCTTGCAACTCTTTCTCCGAATGCACGAAGATTGAAGTTAGATGAAGTAAGTTCTGGCAAGTATCTTCTTCTGCCAAACATTGTAGTTACATAGCCGTCACGCTTAGCGTCCTCAACAGTTCGCTTCATATATTCGTCAACACCCGAATAATGTGCAAGATAATTCTTAATATAATTATCTGCTTCTCTTCTTGTTACACCAATATCCTTAGAGAGTGAAAACGCTCCTATGCCATAAACAATTCCAAAATTTACGGCTTTTGCACGGCTTCTCATTGTCTTAGTAACCATTTCTGGCGGTAAATTAAATACCTGTGATGCAGTTATAGAATGTATATCTTCATTATTTTTGAAAGCCTCTATCATAGCTTTATCATTCGCTATGTGTGCAAGAACTCTTAATTCAATCTGTGAATAGTCTGCGTCAACAAGTACACAACCGTCCTTCGCTATAAAGAATCTGCGTAATTCTCTGCCAAGCTCTGTTCTTACTGGAATATTCTGCAAATTAGGCTCTGTTGAACTGATTCTGCCCGTTCTTGTTTCGGTCTGATTAAAGCTGGAATGTATTCTTCCGTCCTCACCAATAACCTTTAAAAGTCCGTCACAATAGGTCGATTTTAACTTAGAATAGGTTCTATACTGCAAAATCAAGGCAACTGCTGGGTGTTCATATTTCAGACTTTCGAGAACCTCTGCACTTGTTGAATATCCGCTCTTTGTCTTTTTTCCATGTGGAAGTGCTAACTTCTCGAAAAGTGCCGAACCGAGCTGTTTTGGAGAATTTATATTAAATTCATAGCCCACTGTATCATAAATTTCCTTAGTAATCTCATCAAGCCTTGCACTGATTTCTTTATTGTATTCCATAATGCCATTTCTGTCTGCCATAAAACCGCAGTTTTCCATATCAGCAAGAACAATAGCAAGTGGAATTTCAATTTCATTAAGAAGCTTTGTCTGCTCCTTTTCCTCAATTAATTTTATAAGAGCTTCTGATAATGCAGAAACCTCTGCACTTTCTTTTGCAAGCTCTGGTGCATTTTCAGCAAGTTCAAACTTAGGTGGATTGTATTCCTGCATAAGTCTTTCGATTGAATAATCAGGCGAATTTGGATTAAGCAAATATGACGCAAGAATCGTATCACAAACTATTCCAACAGGCTCAATATTATTTTTCAACAGAATAGCTACAATAGGCTTTATATCATGAAGTTGTTTTTTAATATCCTCATATTCAAAAATATTTTTGATGGCAGCAAGAAATTCAAAGATTTCAAAAGAAAACAAATAAATATCATTTTCACATAAAACAGCCATTTCTGAAATTTGACTATCTTCAAGTCTGCAAGCTATCGAAACGGTTTTTCCCTTAAAACCTTCAATAGCTTTGCTATAATCAAAATCTACTATAACATTCAGCTTTTTAATTTTTTCAGCTTTAATTTCAATAGAAGGAATTTCTTCACCACTAAGTCCAAGCTTGTCTATAAGCTTAAAAAGCTCAAGGCTTGCCATAAGCCGAGCCGCTCCCGCTGAATCTCTTTTTGCTGGGATATAGCTATTTATATCCGTATCAATCGGAGCTTCTACGCATATAGTTCCAAGCATATGACTGAGATAAGCACTTTCCTTACCAGCAATAAGCTTTTTTCTGATATTGTCTTTAATATCAATAGTATCTATATTTTTATAAATATTATCTATATTTCCGAAGCGTTTAATAAGGTCGCCTGCACCCTTTTCTCCTATTCCGGCAACACCTGGAATATTATCCGAAGTATCACCCTGAATAGCCTTGACTTCGATAAGCTGCTTAGGTGTTACCCCGTATTTTTCCATAATTGCAGCTTCGTCATAGAGTGTAACCTCTGGCTTACCCATTTTTGTTGCGGCAATTCTTACACTTACTGTCGGTGAAACTAACTGCAAGCTATCTCTGTCACCCGTTGCAACAACACATTCATCACCGTTTTTGGTACAAGTATCAGCAAGAGTTCCGAGAATGTCATCAGCCTCATAGCCCTCACATTCAACAATTTTATATCCAAGAAGTGTTAATAGCTCTTTAAGTGGTCTCATCTGCGAGGCAAGCTCATTGGGCATACCCTTACGCTTTGCCTTATAGCCGTCATAAGCCTTATGTCTGAATGTCGGTGCTTTCATATCAAACGCAACAGCAACCGCATCAGGATTAGTTTCTGACAAAACCTTTTCAAAGGTAGTCATAAATCCAAAAATAGCGTTTGTATATTGTCCGTCCTTTGTGGTAAGAGGTCTTATTCCATAAAAAGCACGATTCAAAATGCTGTTTCCATCTATTACAAGCATTTTCATTATACATACCTCACATTTCTATATGAAAAATAACCACCTCTTGCAAAAAAGGTGGTTAATCTTACAATTCTTTGTGTTTTTATTTTAACATACTGCACAATCACTGTCAACAAAGAGTTTTATTTTTTATCGACATACATTGACAGATTTTATTTATAATAGCATAAACCAAAAAGTTTTGTTAAATTCTTTTCAAAAGAATGTGATGGTTTTTATTAGTTCTTTAGATTGCTTGGATAAATATAATCAAGCGTACCAACATTTTTGCCATTCTTAAAATAAACTCTCGGAACACGCTTTCCAATAATACAGATAATCTCGTAATTTATGGTATTAGTCAAATTTGCAATTTCTTCTGCTGAAACACAGCAATCCCCATCTGTACCAATTACAGTTACTTCATCACCAGTAGAAACATTTTCAATATCTGTAATATCGAGCATAAGCTGGTCCATACAAACTCTGCCGATAATTGGTGCGTATTTTCCGTTTACTATCATTCTTGCATTATTTCCTAATGCTCTTGTATAACCGTCAGCATAGCCAATAGGAACAGTAGCAATCTTTGTCGGACGGCTTGTTGTAAATGTACCGCCATAGCTTACCTTTGCATCAGGCTCAACAGTTTTAATCTGTGCAATAACTGATTTAAGCTGCATTGCAGGGATAAGATTAAGCTTACCCTCAAGCTTTCCTGACGGAGCTAAGCCATAAAGTATAATTCCTGCACGAACCATATTTATATGCGTATCTGGATAATCAATAATAGCACCGCTGTTTGCACAATGTCTTAGAGGAAATTCAATTCCCCTTGCAGAAAGCTTTGCAATAGCATCATCAAAGCACTTGTATTGACAAAGTGTATCTTCTTTGCCTTCTTCAGCCTCATCTGATACAAAGAAATGTGTGAAAATTCCTTCAAAATTAAGGGAAGGCAGCTTACAAACACGCTCTATCGTATCAATAGACGCAAAATCTCTGTCTATATTCTGATACATAAAGCCTATTCTGCTCATACCAGTATCAAGTGCGATATGAGCCTTTACCGTTACATTATCTCTTTGAGCATATTTAGAAAGTTCCTCGGCATATTCCTCAGAAAGTACCGCCTGAGAAATATTATTATCTGCAAGAACCTTTGCTAAATCCGCAGGAGTAAAGCCAAGAATTAAAATTGGAGATTTTATTCCATGCTCACGAAGCTGCATAGCTTCCTCGATATTAGAAACAGCAAATCTTTTTACACCAAGTCTTTCATATTCTCTCGCAAGAAAAATTGCACCATGGCCATAGCCATCTGCCTTAATGACGCACATAATCTCGCTTTCAGGAGAAACATGGTTTCTTATTTCATTATAATTATGTTCAATAGCCTCTAAATCTATCTTTGCCCAAGTTCTTCTCAAAAATGATTTCATCGAGCCAACCTCTGTCCATAAAATATTATTAAAGCAACCTTTATTTTACCGCAACGAATATCTATTGTCAAGCAAGAGTTTATTTTCATAATATCAAGTATTTTGTTTAGATTTTACTATTATTTTACAATTATTAGATAGACTTATAATACATTTATATATTAAGATATTATACAAAGGGGGTGAAACAAAGTTTGAAACGATTTAGAATACCGCCACATATTTGGGTCAAATATTCTATTGCTATTTTTATAGCAGCTGTAGCTGTATTAATTATAGCTTTTGCTTGCTATGAAAGTGGCAGTTACTCTGATGGAACTATAATATTTTTAACAGTAGTCGCATTAATTTTAATGATTTTATTTTTAATAGGTGACATATTATTTTGGCGTTGTCCCCGATGCGGTGCACCACTAAAGCGTCCAATTATGCGTAATACTGTAAAAAGCTGTTATTATTGCGGAGCGAAATTTGAAAATTTAAAGCTTGTAAAAAAAGAGAAAGAGGACTTATGAAAAAGATAATTACTATATTTCTTTCAACTTTAATAGTGATATTGCCACTATTAAATACAGTTGTTAAAGCATCAGAAACAGATGCAATTACAAATACTAATGGCATTGAATACATCTTATCTGAAAATGGAAAAAGAAGTTTATATACGATAAATGATGTAGATTCTGTAATGGATGAACTTAATCAAGCAACAATATCTAAAGATGAAATTCGTATAAAAGAACTAGAACAAGAATTATCTGATATGTCTGTTGATGAAATTTCTTATAAAGATATGTTAGAACTAACTGGAAATGATATTCCCAATCAAAAAAGCATAGTAATGAATCAAGATAATATTATTTTTAACAAAGTACAAGCTTCTATGTCTGTTGATGGTGAATCTGTTAAATTTATGAGAATATATGCACGCCCTCAACCTGGTGCATATATGTACCATGAAGGGGTTGCAAGTAAAAATATTACTACAAATCATACTGCACAAGCTATAGATTTTATAAGAATCTTAGGTGAATTTGCATTAGGATTCACAGACTTTGGAACAATAATAAGTGTTTACAATGCATTAAAGGATTGCATTACTACTCTTAAACCATCTTCTAATATAACAAGGATTAATGCAGATTATGTTTACACTTGTGCAGAAAATACTGTTTTTATATATTACTATAATGAACGAATAGGCACATGGACTCAAATAGCAAATTCATCAAACTTAGCTTACTCTGTAACAGCAATAGTAAAAAATGTTTATGTAAATGGTAATAATACATTACCAAAACATACTTCTATAGACTATAATGGTAGTCTCAAACATGATAAATATAATGTTGCTGTTTATTTATATCGAAATAGATTTGATAGTGATATTTTAACAAGAACTCAATTTGAAACTTTTGATATTACTGGTGTAAGTGGTTCGCAAAATCCTTATGTTAAACTACCTATGTTACAACCTGAAATACCAGCACTTTGTAGATAAAATATAAAAAATCCCGAGGAATTTTACCACCTCGGGATTTTTTATATTAAAGACTATACATTACTTCTTAGTAACATGGTTAATAACATCTTGATTGAAGTATTATCATCCACACCTAAAAAGCATATGGACAAAAAGCACATTTTATGCAATTATTGGAACTACTATAAATTATTAGTAACCATTATAAATTGTAACAAAAGGCTTGATTATTACTTATTAAGTCCTTCGTAAACAGCAACAGCACAAGCAACAGTAGCACCAACCATTGGGTTGTTACCCATACCGATAAGTCCCATCATCTCAACATGAGCAGGAACTGATGAAGAACCAGCAAACTGAGCATCACCGTGCATACGACCCATAGAGTCTGTAAGACCATAGGAAGCAGGACCTGCACCCATATTATCTGGGTGAAGTGTACGACCTGTGCCGCCACCTGATGCAACAGAGAAATACTTCTTGCCGTTTTCAAGAGCCCACTTCTTATATGTACCTGCAACAAGGTGCTGGAAACGAGTTGGGTTAGTTGAGTTACCTGTGATAGAAACATCAACGCCTTCGTGAGCCATAATTGCAACGCCTTCACGAACATCGTCTGCACCATAGCAACGAACAGCAGCTCTTTCGCCTTCAGAGAAAGCTCTCTCCTCAACGATATTAAGCTCGCCTGTGAAGTAGTCATACTGAGTCTTTACATATGTAAAACCATTGATTCTGGAAATGATATAAGCAGCGTCCTTGCCAAGACCGTTAAGGATAACCTTAAGAGGTTCTTTACGAGCCTTGTTAGCTGTTCTTGCGATACCGATAGCACCCTCAGCAGCGGCGAAAGATTCGTGACCTGCAAGGAATGCGAAGCATTTTGTTTTATCTTCGAGGAGCATAGCACCAAGATTACCGTGGCCTAAGCCAACCTTTCTCTGTTCTGCAACAGAGCCAGGAATACAGAAAGCTTCAAGACCGATACCGATAGCTGCAGCAGCCTCAGAAGCGGACTTAACGCCTTTCTTAATAGCAACAGCACAGCCGAGAGTATAAGCCCAGCCTGCGTTTTCAAAAGCGATTGGCTGAACGCCCTTAACGATAGAGTAGGCGTCAACACCCTTGCTAAGACATAGCTCACGAGCCTCTTCAAGACTAGCAATGCCATACTCAGCGAGACATTTTTCTATTTTGGCAATTCTTCTTTCCTTGCCTTCAAATTTTACATCGTTTGCCATAAAAGCCTGTCCTCCTTAGTCTTGATTATTCTTCACGTGGGTCGATATACTTAGCAGCGCCATCAAAACGACCGTATTGACCGATGTTGTTCTTGTATGCTTCATCAGGGGATACGCCGTGTCTGATGTCTTCGAGCATTTTGCCGAGCTTAACGAACTGATAGCCGATAACCTCGTTATTCTCATCAAGAGCTGTCTTAAGAACATAGCCTTCTGCCATTTCCATATAACGAACGCCCTTAGCCTTTGTGCTATACATAGTACCAACCTGTGAGCGGAGACCCTTACCAAGGTCCTCAAGACCTGCACCTATTGGAAGACCGTTTTCGGAGAAAGCTGTCTGGCTTCTGCCGTATACGAGCTGCTCGAAGATGTTCTTCATAGCAGTGTTGATAGCATCACAAACGAGGTCTGTGTTAAGACATTCGAGAAGAGTCTTGCCTGGGAGAATTTCAGCAGCCATAGCAGCAGAATGAGTCATACCAGAGCAACCGATTGTTTCTACAAGAGCTTCCTCTACGATACCCTCTTTTACATTGAGGGTAAGCTTACATGCACCCTGCTGAGGTGCACACCAGCCGATACCGTGTGAAAGACCGGAGATGTCGGTAATTTGTGTGGACTTAACCCACTTGCCTTCTTCAGGGATTGGGGCAGGACCGTGGTGAGGTCCTTTTGTTACGATACACATGTTTTCAACTTCATGTGAATAATTCATATGCGTTACTCCTTTCAGATGATAATTGTATGTTGCATACGGTTTTATTATAACATTTTATAGAAAATAAGCAAGCATTTTGTTGAAAATTGAGGTATAGAGATTGTTATGTTCTTGAAAAAATGTTAAAGTAAAAATGGTTTTATGTAACTAACTGTAATATACTTTTATACTTTTTAAGTTTTCATAATGTATTTTTGCGGAGGGCATATGTTTTTTAATAGCATATATATTTATAAGGAATTATAGGTTTATAGTATGTTTTGCGATATAAAGCAAATTTAACAGTAAGAAAAGCTTAAATTTTTATAAAATGCATATTGACTTTTTTCTTTGACGATTTAATATTTAAGTAAAATATTTATTGGCATTTGTTGATGAATATTTTAATTTCATAAAAGAATATAAATAAAGCAACAAATTAGTTTCGACAGTAGCTTCAGCAGGAATTATAACCATATCGGCTACAAATGATAAAAATAGTACATATAATGAAAGAGCAACAAAAGATACTTCCATAGTTTCGCAGGCAGAAAGCTCAAAAATAAATGATTTTAACTATACACAGGCTTTGAGTGAAGTTTCAAACTCTAATGAAGCCAAGAGGATTATTATAAAGGAAATTCCAGTTGAAAAGTTAACTCCTGAAACAAAGCAAGATTATTATCATAAAATGCTTAATGCGGTTTGTAAGGTAAGCTGATGGTTTATAATGAGATTTGTTGATATGGAAAGTTTACATATATAGGTGGGCAAAATTTACTCTGTAAAGTCTATATATAGTGTGCGAAAATAAATTTTAAAAAATCCGAAAAAATGTGTTGACATTTGGGAGCGGTTATGATATTATAAA
>OMGY01000459.1_pt1 | contig 47324 bp, 30 predicted proteins | sample 1674461 | NCBI WGS metagenome assembly OMGY01 (sample SAMN05578579, study PRJEB25193) | human gut metagenome | biome: Human Microbiome; feature: human-associated habitat; material: feces | host: Homo sapiens | place: USA:Birmingham | reverse complement strand
TGACACTGATCTTCATATCCAGAAGTGCATGGGCAAGATAATAGGAAATGGTTCCGCCACCTACGATGATACAGTTTTTGACCTGATTGGTCTTGAGACCGATCTTACGGAAAAATGCCGCTGCATTAAGCGGAGAGGCCAGAATGGAAACCATATCTCCGTCGTGTATAATGTGATCACCACCAGGAATGGATACATTGTCACGGCTCTCGATCGCGCAGACCAGAATATCACTTCGGAAAGCATCTGAGATCTGGGAAACGCTCATTCCGTCCAGCTTGAATTCCGGGAGAACTTTAAACTTGAGAAGTTCTACACGACCACGTGCAAAGGTGTCAATCTTGATCGCAGATGGAAAACGGAGAAGCCGTGAAATTTCCTGGGCAGCGGCAAACTCCGGGTTAATGATCATGGTAACACCAAGACGTTCTTTGATGAATCCGATTTCTTTTTCATAAATGGGGTTACGGACGCGGGCGATGGTCTGACAGTGGTTGGCCTTCTGCGCGATCAGACAGCAGAGAAGGTTCAACTCGTCAGAAGCGGTAACTGCGATCAGAATATCTGCAGTATCAACACCTGCCTCCATTAAAGTATTGATGCTGGCACCATTACCGACGATTCCCATAGCGTCGATATTTTCGCAGAGATCATTGATCTTGTCGGCAATAACGTCGACAAGAGTGATATCAATATCCTCTGCCTGAAGCTGCTCTGCAAGATTTCTACCGACTTTTCCGCAGCCTACAATAATTACCTGCATAATTTCCTCCTTCAATAGCCGGTCAGGGCTACAAATCATAAGTAAAAGCGCCCATCCGTGTAAAGATAGGCAAGGATATTATAGCACTGTATATCTGATTTTTAAACAGTAATATTTTCCTGTATATATAGAAAAAAATGGCAGAAAGATAGATATATGTGAAGGAAAGTGAACATTCCTGTTTTCACAAGTTTAAAAAACGGTCATAAAATATAGCGTGATCATGAATGAAAGGATTTCGATTATGGACCGATTTCAGATGAATCGTTCGGGCTGCCGGCCATATCAGTATACCTGTGGGATGAATAGCGGGATGGCAGGCCGGACGGATCGATCATTTTCTGATATGGCAAAACAGGTTCCTGCAATGGCGTATGTGCCATACCAGGAATTTGCGCCTACCTTTGAGCTGAAAAAAGCTCTTCAGGTCGGAACTATTTTCCCTGAGCTTTGCAAGCCGTTCTGCGGCAGGAGAGGAGGAAGTCGATGATGTATGGAAATTGTACTTCCAAAAAAGAACTGCTGCAGTTTATTGACCAGGTAAGCTTTGCCATTGACGATCTTCTCCTTTTTCTGGATACGCATCCAAAAGAAAAAAGAGCTCTTGAATATTACAGTGAGCTTTCAGCAAGAAGAAATGAGCTTCTGGAAAAATATGCAAAATTTTATGGACCGCTGACCATTGATACCGGAAACGACAGCAATCTTAAGTCATGGCAGTGGATGGAACAGCCGTTTCCATGGGAACAGGAAGGAGGGTGCAGATAAGGTATGTGGAATTATGAAAAAAGACTCCAGTATCCTGTAAATATCAAGACGCCTAACGCAAAGCTGGCACAGTTTATATCCAGCCAGTATGGTGGGCCGGACGGAGAAATAGGAGCTTCCATGCGGTATCTTTCCCAGCGTTTTACCGCACCGAACCGGATGGTCGCGGCAGTGCTCAATGATGTGGGAACAGAAGAACTGGCACATTTGGAAATCGTGTCCACCATTGTCCATCAGCTGACAAAGGATCTTTCTATGGAAGAAATCGAGAACAGCGGACTTGGGCCGTATTATATTGACCACACGGTGGGAATCTGGCCGCAGGCTGCAGGTGGAGTGCCCTTTAATGCCTGCGAATTCCAGAGTAAGGGTGATCCGATCACGGATCTGTTTGAAGATCTGGCAGCAGAACAGAAGGCACGCTCCACCTACGATAATATCCTCCGGGTGGTGAAAAATATCCCGGAGGTTGCAGATCCCATCCGTTTCCTTCGGGCAAGAGAGGTGGTTCATTTCCAGCGTTTCGGTGAAGCATTGCGTTCTGTGCAGGAGCAGCTGGATGCCAAAAATTTCTATGCCTTTAACCCGAGCTTTGATGCTCCGTGCAAAGCCTCCTGTGAAGAGTGATGGATCAGAGAAAAAATCTGTCTGACAGGAATCATATCTGAAATAAAAAGAGCTGCACAGCCGGCAGGGATCCTGCGGCTGTGCAGCTTTGAATTTGTTTTTGGGGAAAAAGATGTTTGTAACCTGCATTTCTTGTTATGCGTCTTTTTTATCGTCTTTATGCAGATTCTTCTGTGCTGTGGAAAGCATAAGCTTGATCCTGTTCAGCTGATTTACTTCGCTGGCACCTGGATCGTAGTCGATGGCAACAATGTTGGCTTCCGGATGCTCACGGCGAACTTCCTTGATGACACCTTTTCCTACGATGTGGTTCGGCAGGCATCCAAAAGGCTGGATGCAGACGATGTTCGGGACACCGCCGTGGATGAGTTCCATCATCTCTCCGGTCAGGAACCATCCTTCACCGGTCTGATTTCCGGCAGAAACGATGGGCGCAGCCATTTTTGCAAGATCACGGATATCTGCGGCCGGTGTAAAGTGGCGGCTCTGCTCCAGGGCCTCATTTGCTGTTTTTCTCAGCCAGTCGATGGCTCTGAGACCAAGATTTGCGATGGTTGCCTTGGATTTCTTGAATCCAAGCTTTTCAACCTTGAAATTCTGGTTGTAGAAGCAGTAGCAGATAAAGTCGATAAGATCCGGAACAACCGGTTCTGCCCCTTCTGCCTCCAGAAGATCTGCCAGGTGGTTGTTGGCAGCAGGCAGGAACTTGACAAGGATCTCACCTACGATACCAACGCGAGGCTTTTTCTCATCGGAGATCGGGATCGTATCAAAATCATGGACCATCTCACGGCACATTTTTTTGAAGGTACCATGGCTGACGCTGCTGCCTGTTACGAAGGCAATGACGCGCTGCTCCCAGATCTTGTGCTTACGGTTTACGATACCCTTTTCCAGCTCGTAAGGACGCATGCGATATACGCATTTCATCAGGATATCACCGAATACGGCACCGTAAACGATACGCCTGATCAGCGGTAGTGTCAGCTTAAAGCCAGGGTTGCTCTCCAGTCCGCTTAAGTTGAGGGAGATAACCGGAATCTGTTCCATACCGGCTTTTTTCAGAGCACGGCGGATGAATGCGATATAGTTGGAGGCACGGCAGCCGCCGCCTGTCTGAGACATGATGACTGCAGTTTTGTTCAGGTCATATTTGCCGGAAAGAAGAGCATCCATGATCTGTCCCACAACCATCAGGGACGGATAGCAGGCATCGTTGTTTACATATTTAAGACCCACATCAACAGCATGCTTGTTGTCGTTGGGGAGGACTTCCAGGTTATAGCCGGATGCTTTAAAAGCAGCCTCAAAGATTCCGAAGTGGAATGGAGACATCTGCGGGCAGAGAATGGTGTACTCCTTACGCATCTGCTTGGTAAAGGATATCTTCTCAATGGAAGCCGGATTGATGTTCCTTTTTTTATTCTGTGCCTGTTTTGCACGGATAGCAGCGATCAGGGAACGGATACGGATCCTTGCCGCACCCAGGTTGTTGACCTCATCGATTTTCAGGCAGGTGTAGATCTTGTCACTTCCATCCAGGATCTCATAAACCTCATCGGTGGTAACGGCATCAAGTCCGCATCCGAAGGAATTCAGCTGGATCAGATCCAGATCCTCTCTTGTTTTTACAAAATTTGCGGCAGAGTAGAGACGGGAGTGATACATCCACTGGTCGTTGACACGGATGGGACGCTCCAGATGTCCAAGGTGTGCAACGGAGTCTTCGGTAAATACGGCGATTCCGTAGCTGTTGATCATATCCGGGATACCGTGGTGGATTTCCGGGTCAATATGGTATGGACGGCCTGCAAGAACGATTCCGCGGCGGCCGGTTTCTTTCAGGTACTGCAGGGTTTCCTCACCCTTTTTCTGGATATCCGTATGTACGGCTGCAAGTTCTTCCCAGGCTTTATGGGCGGCAGCTTTTACCTCGGCGGCAGGAATGTCCGGGAATTCTTCCACAAGGCGGTTTGTAAGGATCTCTTCGGAAGTAAATGCCAGGAACGGGTTGCGGAAAGTGATGGACGGATCGTTAAGTTCGTCCACATTGTTCTTGATGTTTTCCGCATAGGAAGTAACGATCGGGCAGTTGTAGTGGTTGACTGCATCCGGGAACTCGTTGCGCTCGTAAGGGATGCACGGATAGAAGATAAACTTCACACCGTTACGGATCAGCCATGTGACATGTCCGTGAGCAAGCTTGGCCGGGTAGCATTCGGATTCACTTGGGATGGATTCGATACCCAGCTCGTAGATCTTACGTGTGGAAGTAGGAGAAAGTACCACCTGGTATTTCAGCTCTGTAAAGAAGGTATACCAGAACGGGTAATTCTCAAACATGTTCAGAACACGTGGGATACCAACCTGTCCACGGGTAGCCTTATCTGCGGAAAGAGGTTCATAGGAAAAAATCCTTTTATATTTGTAATCGAAAAGGTTCGGGATATGATCCTTGTTCTTTTCCTTTCCAAGTCCGCGCTCACAGCGGTTTCCGCTGATGTATTTACGGCCGCCGGAGAATTTGTTGATGGTCAGACGGCAGTTGTTGGTACATCCGCGGCAGTTTGCCATGGAGGTGGTGTACTGGAGGCTGTTGATCTGATCGATGGAAAGCATGGAGGTTTTTTCACCCTCCTGATAGCGTTCCCTTGCGATCAGAGCGGCACCGAAGGCACCCATGATTCCAGCGATATCCGGGCGGATGGCCTGGCAGTTGGCAATCTTCTCAAAGCTGCGGAGAACTGCGTCATTATAGAAGGTACCACCCTGTACAACGATATGCTTGCCAAGCTCGGAAGCATCGGAAACCTTGATAACCTTGTAGAGGGCGTTTTTGATAACGGAGTAGGCAAGACCAGCGGAGATATCGGAAACCTCAGCGCCTTCCTTCTGGGCCTGCTTAACTTTGGAATTCATAAATACAGTACAGCGTGTTCCAAGATCAATGGGATGTTTTGCAAAAAGAGCTGCTTTTGCAAAGTCCTGTACTGTGTAGTTCAGAGATTTTGCAAAGGTTTCGATAAAGGAACCGCAGCCTGAGGAACATGCTTCGTTGAGCTGTACACTGTCAACAGTCTGGTTACGGATCTTGATACATTTCATATCCTGACCGCCGATATCCAGGATGCAGTCTACTTCAGGATCAAAGAAAGCAGCTGCGTAATAATGGGAAACGGTTTCGACTTCACCTTCGTCAAGAAGAAGTGCCGCTTTGATCAGGGCTTCGCCGTAACCGGTGGAGCAGGAAAAAGCAATTTCTGCATCTTCCGGAAGAAGGCTGTAAATCTCTTTGATGGAGTTGATGGTGGTTTTCAGCGGGTTTCCGTTGTTACTGCTGTAGAAGGAATAAAGAAGAGTTCCGTCTTCGCTTACCAGCGCGGTTTTTGTTGTGGTAGAGCCGGCGTCGATCCCCAGGAAGCATTTTCCCTTATAGGTGGAAAGATCTCCGGTTTTTACCCTGTAGGCACTCTGACGGTTATGGAAAGCCTGGTAGTCGTCCTCTGTGGCAAAAAGCGGCTCCATACGTTCTACCTCAAAATCCAGCTTGATGGTAGTCCGCATGCGTTCCTTCAGTTCAGTCAGGGAAACGGTAACATCCTGCTTTGCATTCAGGGCGGAGCCGATGGCTGCGAACAGATGAGAGTTGTCCGGTGCGATAATATGTTCATCATCCAGCTTCAGGGTTCGGATAAAAGCAGTCTTCAGCTCAGAAAGGAAGTGAAGAGGCCCGCCAAGGAAGGCAACATGTCCGCGGATCGGTTTACCGCAGGCAAGACCGGAAATGGTCTGGTTGACAACTGCCTGGAAAATGGAGGCAGAAAGGTCTTCCTTAGTTGCTCCGTCGTTGATCAGTGGCTGGATATCTGTTTTTGCGAAAACACCGCAGCGTGCCGCAATGGGATAAAGTGCCTTGTAATGTTTGGCGTATTCATTAAGACCTGGTGCATCGGTCTGGAGCAGAGATGCCATCTGGTCAATGAAGGAACCGGTACCGCCGGCACAGATGCCATTCATACGCTGCTCTACATTTCCGTTTTCGAAATAGATGATCTTGGCATCCTCGCCTCCAAGCTCGATAGCAACATCCGTCTTTGGTGCCAGCTTCTGCAGGGAAGTGGATACGGCGATAACCTCCTGTACAAAAGGTACTTCCAGATGATTGGCAAGTGTCAGTCCGCCGGAACCTGTAATGACCGGACAGAGTGTCAGTTCACCAAGCTGATCCTCAGCTTTCTGAAGAAGATCTGCAAGGGTTTCCTGGATATTTGCAAAATGTCTCTCATAGTCGGAGAAGACAAGCGTATCGTTTTCGTCTAAGATCGCAATCTTAACAGTGGTGGAACCAATGTCAATTCCAAGTGTGTGTTTCTTCATAAAAAATTGATTTCCTCCTCGTTGTATCTATACAGGGGTTGCCCGACTCTGACATTTCTGTCAGATGGGAGTTGTTTCTTCTTATTATAAAGGATTTTTAAGCGAATATTCTATATTATACGATATCGTTTAAAAAATGGCAATGTAAAAGTTTAACAATCAGTAGCCGTAAAGAAAAAAATGTGTTATGATATTGACTAAAAGTTTTGAAAGATATTTGCATCGGTAGCTGGTTATGGCTGTATCTGCGACGCAGATGCCGGGCAGAGACAACTTTAAAATGTTTTTAGAAGGGAAATGAAATGGCAGAATATAAACTGATCACAACAGAAGGAAGAGCGAAAAGGGGCGAGTTTAAGACGGTCCACGGAACGATCCAGACTCCTGTTTTTATGAATGTAGGAACAATTGCAGCAATTAAAGGTGCAGTTTCCACTGTGGATCTTCATGAGATCGGTACACAGGTAGAGCTGTCCAATACCTATCATCTTCATGTGCGCCCTGGCGACAAGGTGGTAAAGCAGCTGGGAGGTCTTCATGAATTTATGAACTGGGACAGACCAATCCTTACCGATTCCGGCGGATTCCAGGTGTTTTCGCTGGCGAAGCTTCGTAAGATCAAGGAAGAGGGCGTGTATTTTAACTCTCATATCGATGGTCATAAGATTTTTATGGGACCGGAGCAGAGCATGCAGATCCAGTCAAATCTGGCCTCTACCATTGCAATGGCCTTTGATGAGTGCCCAAGCAGTGTGGCAGACAGGGATTATGTACAGAAATCGGTAGCGCGTACAACACGCTGGCTTAAAAGATGCAAGGATGAGATGGCTCGTCTGAACAGTCTGCCGGATACCATTAACAAGAATCAGCTTCTTTTTGGCATTAACCAGGGGGCTGTTTATGAAGATATCCGTATTGAGCATGCCCAGGCTATCGCGGAGATGGATCTGGACGGCTATGCAGTGGGCGGCCTTGCAGTTGGTGAAAGTCATGAGGAGATGTACCGGATCCTGGATGAGGTGGTTCCGCATTTGCCGCAGAACAAGCCAACGTATCTTATGGGGGTTGGTACCCCGGCCAATATCCTGGAGGGGGTTGAGCGTGGTATTGACTTTTTTGACTGTGTATATCCCAGCCGTAACGGCCGTCATGGTCACGTGTATACCAACCATGGCAAGATGAATCTTTTTAATGCAAAGTATGAGCTGGATTCCAAACCGATCGATGAGGAGTGCCAGTGCCCGACCTGCCGTCATTACAGCAGAGCGTATATCCGTCATCTTCTGAAGGCGAAGGAGATGCTTGGCATGAGGCTTTGTGTTCTGCATAATCTGTATTTCTATAATCATATGATGGAAGAGATCAGGGATGCGCTGGATGCAGGGAATTTTGCGGCTTATAAGAAGATGCGTCTGGAAGGCTTTGAGGAAGGCAGGATCAACGGGAACCGGTAAGTTTTATTTATAAAATTTGTGTAAATTACTTTGATTTTATAAGAAAACTCTTGAAGGTTTTTTGGTTTTTGTGTATGATAGTACGAAGTGACACTTTTAGAGGTCAGTAACGGCGGGGGTACCGCAGATTATTTGTTTTTAGCAGGAGGAATTTGAAATGATCGCATCATCTACAGCGGCAGCTGGCGGACTTAGCGCGGGTCTTGGTATTGTCTGGATCGTAGTTCTGTTTGGAATTATGTATTTTATGATGATCCGTCCGCAGAAGAAGGAGCAGAAGAGAACTCAGACTATGTTGAACAGCATGGAGGTTGGTGACAGTGTTGTTACTACCAGTGGTTTTTATGGTGTTGTTATTGATATGACTGAGGAAGATGTTATTGTTGAGTTTGGTAATAATAAGAATTGCCGTATTCCTATGAGGAAGCAGGCGATTGCTGAGGTTGAGAAGGCTGATCAGGCTTCTGCTTGATGCTTTTTTCGCAATAACTTGAATATGAGAGAGGCACTGCGTTTTTTGTGACGTGGTGTCTTTTTTTGTATTTGTATGTGGACGAACGGACGAACGAACGGATGAAGGGACGCCGGGGAAGGGGATGCTGGCTGGTCTGCGGCTTCGTCGGGGGCTGGCTTCTAGGACGCCGGAAATCTGCTAAAAGCGTTTTTCAAAAGTCCGAACTCGCGGCCTGCTGCCGCTCAGACAGCGGACTTTTGAAAAACAACGCAGATTCCCGCCGTCCAAGAATCAGCTCCCCTCCTGCAGAAGCAGAGCCATCCAGCATCCCCTTCCCCGGCTGGTGCTTCCGGTGAGAAATAGTGTCGTTTGACGGTTGGTTGTGGGTCGTCAGCGCTGCGCTGGACGACTGCAATGGCTGAGTTTGTGTTTGATTGGGGGGACGGCTGAGGCGCTGCGCTGTCAGCCTGGATTGCGGATGTGCCTAGAATTGCGGATGTGATGGGAGAATAGCCTTTGATGCCAGCGCAGATGGACTGTGTGGATGTGCCTAGAATAGCCTTTGATGCCAGCGCGGATGGACTGTGTGGATATGCCTACAATTGTGGATGTGATGGGAATATGACAATTGTAATATTGTATAGAAATAAGTGGATTTTTGGTAAAATTCGTGTAATAATGATGTTACTATCAGAAATGAGAGTGACGATGGCTTTGGAATATCGTAAAATTGTAAATAAGAATGAATTTTCAGAAAGGGGTTGGATTTATGGGTCTTATCAGAGCGGCTGTGGGTGCAGCGGGTGGTACGTTGGCGGATCAGTGGAAGGAGTTTTTTTACTGTGAGGCTATGGATAAAGAAGTGATGGTTGTGAAGGGGACGAAGAGGTCTTCTTCCAGGTCTTCCAATAAGCATGGGAGTGATAATGTTATTTCCAGCGGCAGCGGGATCGCTGTGGCGGATGGTCAGTGTATGATGATCGTGGAGCAGGGAAAGGTTGTTGAGGTTTGTGCGGATCCGGGAGAGTATACGTATGATGCTTCTACGGAGCCGAGTATTTTTTCAGGTAGTCTGGGTGACGGAATCAGGAAGACCTTTGATACGATCGGGAAGAGGTTTGCTTTTGGCGGTGATACGGGTAAGGATCAGAGGGTGTATTATTTTAATACCAAGGAGCTTGTGGATAACAAGTTTGGTACTGCTAATCCGATCCCGTTCCGGGTTGTGGATTCTAGGATCGGGCTGGATGTGGATGTGGCTGTGAGGTGTCATGGTGTTTATTCCTACAGGATCGCGGATCCCCTTCTTTTTTATACGAATGTGTGTGGAAATGTGGAGCGGGAGTATACCAGAGAGGAGCTGGACGGACAGCTGAAGGCGGAGTTTATCAGTGCGCTGCAGCCTGCTTTCGGAAGGCTTTCGGAGCTGGAGTTGCGTCCGAATCAGATCGTGACTCATAATACGGAGCTGGAGAATGCCATGAATGAGGTGCTTTCTGCCAAGTGGGAGGAGCTTCGTGGGCTTAAGGTGGTCAGTGTGGCACTTGGTTCTGTGACATTGCCGGATGAGGATGCCGAGATGATCAAGCAGGCTCAGCGTACGGCTATGATGCGTGATCCTGCTATGGCTGCGGCTACTCTGACCGGGGCCCAGGCGGATGCTATGAAGGCTGCGGCTTCTAATTCAGCAGGGGCTATGACTGGTTTTATGGGCATGGGTATGGCTGCTAATGCAGGTGGTCTGAATGCGCAGCAGTTGTTTGAGATGGGCCAGAAGCAACAGGCGCAGCAGCAGAGTGTACAGCAGCAGGCAGCGCGGCCGGTTTCGCCGGCAGGGAACGGAGCAGGGGCTGCGGCTGGTTCCTGGACCTGCAGTTGTGGTGCGGTTTCTTCGGGGAAATTCTGTCCGGAGTGTGGTGCATCGCGTCCGGTGGAGGACAGCTGGACCTGTTCCTGCGGTACGGTGAATAAAGGCAAGTTCTGTATGAACTGCGGAGCGAAGAAGCCGGAGAAGAAGATGCAGTATCGCTGCAGCAGGTGCGGATGGGAACCGGCAGATCCGGAGAATCCACCGAAATTCTGCCCGGAGTGCGGTGATCCGTTCGGACCGGAGGATGCAGTATAGATCAGAAAGAGAGATGGTCAGGAGCAAAATGCAGGGTAACTCCTGCCGGTTGTTGGATACAGAATGATGAAGTGAGGTGAATATATGGCGAAGATGCAGGAGTTTAAGTGTCCGTGCTGTGGTGGCTCCATAGAGTTTGACAGTTCTGTGCAGAAGATGAAGTGTCCGTTTTGTGATACGGAGTTTGATGTTGGTACGTTATCGGAATATGCCCAGACTGTGGAGGAAGAGCAGCCTGAGGATATGAGCTGGTCGGATGAGGCCGGCAGTGAGTGGCGGGACGGGGAGAGTGAGGGGCTGCGTACCTATGTGTGCAAGTCCTGTGGCGGTGAGATCGTGGGAGATGCCAATACGGCAGCAACGGCCTGCCCGTTTTGCGGAAGTCCGGTGGTAATGACCGGGCAGCTGTCCGGTGCACTGAAGCCGGATTATGTGATTCCGTTTAAGCTGGACAAGAAAGCGGCAAAGGAGAGGCTGAAAAAGCATCTTACCGGTAAGAGGCTTCTGCCGAAAGCATTTAAGTCAGAGAATCATATCAGCGAGGTTAAGGGCATCTACGTTCCGTTCTGGCTGTATGACACAGACGCAGACGCAGATATCCGTTACCGTGCAACAAAGACCCGGTTCTGGAGCGATAGTGATTATGATTATACGGAGACCAGCTATTATGCAGTACATAGAAGTGGTTCTCTTGGTTTTGATCATGTACCGGTGGATGGCTCTGCCAGCATGGAAAATGATCTGATGGAGTCTATAGAGCCTTTTGATTTCAAAGAAGCGGTGGATTTTCAGACTGCGTATCTGGCTGGATATTTTGCAGATAAATATGATGTGACGGCCAGCGAGTGTGAGGAACGTGCCAATGAGCGTATCCGCCGCAGCACAGAGGCTGCATTCCGGGATACGGTGAGAGGATACGCCAGTGTGGTACCGGAGAATACCAGTATCCGGCTTCATAACGGGACAACGAAATATGCGTTATATCCCGTATGGATCCTGCAGACGAAGTGGAAGGGGGATAATTACATATTTGCCATGAATGGTCAGACCGGGAAATTTGTGGGAAATCTGCCTACAGACAAGAACGCTTTTGCACGATGGTTCCTGGGAACAACGGGGGTCGTGGGTGTGATCACTTATATTATCCTGTATCTGATCTGGGCTTTGTAGGGAGGTGGATGCCATGAAAAAAAGAATATCTGTATTTTTGATATCGATCCTTTTGTGTCTGGCATGTGCTTTTCCGGTATGGGCAGGCACCGTAAGCCGTCTGGATGACCAGGCGGGCCTTCTGGATGCAGAGCAGCAGGAGAGCCTGAGCAGTACTCTGGATGAGATCAGTGAGCGGGATCAGGTAGATGTTGTGGTCGTTACCGTTAACAGTCTTGAGGGAAAAACAGCCCAGGCGTATGCGGAGGATTATTTTATTGACCATGGATATGGACAGGGGGAAAATGGTGACGGTATTTTATTCCTGTTGGATATGGGAGACCGTAACTGGGCCATTGCAACACACGGATATGCGATAGAAGTGTTTACGGATGCCGGACAGTCCTACATCATGGATCAGGTGAAGCCTTATTTAAGTGACGGTGATTATAACGAAGCGTTTCATAAGTTTGCCACGGAATGCGATGATTTTATCACGCAGGCAGATGAGGCAGAGCCATACGATGTGGAAAACCTTCCGGATGAGCCTTTTGCGGTTGGGATAAACCTGCTGATCGCTCTTGCTGTGGGGCTTGTGGCAGGATTACTGGTGACCGGAAATATGAGAAGAAAGCTGAAAACTGTGCGAAAACAGGATCGGGCGGCTTCTTATGTGCGGCAGGGCAGTATGAATGTGACCAGAAGTAATGATTTTTACCTCTACAGTACGGTATCAAAATCCGCAAAACCGAAAAATGAGGATAATAACGGTGGTTCCAGCACCCATACCTCATCTTCCGGTGATACCTTCGGTGGTTCTAGCGGGAAATTCTGAGAAGATCATCAGGAAAAACAGAATATGATAAAAAAAGAAAGACTGCTGTACCGGAATGGTAGGGCAGTTTTTCTTTTTTCTGTGTGCGAAAGTATGTCTCTGTGGCGGCAGAAACAGGGAATTGCCGTTTATTTTTTGCATTCCGGAAATAACTTTATCTATTTAATAGGTTGAAATCCGTCGAAAAGTGCGTTATGATAATAACAATTATCCACACCAGTGCGTTAAAATTTTACAGCACAGGGGAAATCGGAGGAGTGAATAAAATGGAGTACAAGATTGCCCTGATTCCGGGAGACGGAATCGGTCCGGAGATTGTTGCCGAGGCCAAAAAAGTTTTAGACAGAGTATGTGAGAAATACAGTCATAAATTTTCATACACAGAGGTTCTTTTAGGAGGGGCATCCATTGATGCTCACGGAGTACCTCTTACAGAGGAAGCCATTGCCCAGGCAAAAGCTTCTGATGCAGTACTGATGGGTTCCATTGGCGGTGATGCCAAGACATCCCCGTGGTACAAGCTGGAGCCGTCCAAACGTCCGGAGGCAGGTCTTCTTGCAATCCGTAAGGCGCTGAACCTGTTTGCAAATCTTCGTCCGGCTTATCTTTACAATGAGCTTCGTGATGCCTGCCCGCTCCGTGATGAGATCATCGGAGATGGTTTTGACATGATCATCGTAAGAGAGCTTACAGGAGGTCTTTATTTCGGAGCAAGAAAGACTACTGAGGAGAATGGAGTCCGCACAGCGGTAGATACTCTTTCTTATAATGAGAATGAGATCCGCCGTATTGCCATTAAGGCATTTGAGATCGCACGTAAGAGAAGAAATAAGGTTACAAGTGTAGATAAAGCCAATGTTCTTGATTCTTCCAGACTCTGGAGAAGTGTAGTGGAGGATGTGGCAAAGGATTATCCGGATGTAACACTGGAGCATATGCTGGTTGATAACTGTGCAATGCAGCTGGTACGTGATCCGAAGCAGTTTGATGTTATCCTTACAGAAAACATGTTTGGAGATATCCTCTCTGATGAGGCAAGTATGGTGACCGGTTCCATCGGAATGCTTTCCTCCGCAAGCTTAAATGAGACAAAGCTTGGTCTCTATGAGCCGAGCCATGGTTCTGCACCGGATATCGCAGGCCAGAACAAGGCAAACCCCATCGCAACCATTCTTTCCGCTGCTATGATGCTGAGATATTCTCTGGATCTTGATAAAGAAGCAGATGCTGTGGAAACAGCAGTACAGAAGGTTCTTACAGAGGGTTACAGAACAGGAGATATCATGTCTGACGGATGCAAGCTTGTCGGAACCAAAGAGATGGGCGATCTGATCGCAGATGCCATTGCATAAATAAAGCGGGACAGAGAGAAGAAAACGAAACAGAACAGAAAAAACCGGTACCTGGAAGAGGAAGTCTATAAACAGATACCGGATCCTATCGTAAAGAATAAAAAGGAGAGACCTTAAAAATGAAAAGTGATACCGTAAGAAAAGGCACACAGCAGGCACCACATCGTTCCCTGTTCAATGCCCTTGGAATGACAAAGGAAGAAATGGACAAACCACTGGTAGGAATCGTAAGTTCTTATAACGAGATCGTACCGGGACATATGAACCTTGACAAAATTGTAAATGCTGTAAAGCTCGGCGTTGCAATGGCTGGCGGCACACCGGTTGTATTTCCGGCGATCGCAGTATGTGACGGAATCGCAATGGGACACGTTGGAATGAAATATTCCCTTGTAACACGTGACCTGATCGCAGATTCCACAGAGGCCATGGCACTGGCTCATCAGTTCGATGCCCTGGTCATGGTTCCCAACTGTGACAAAAACGTACCTGGCCTTCTGATGGCAGCGGCAAGGATCAACGTTCCTACTGTATTCGTAAGCGGCGGTCCGATGCTTGCCGGTCATGTAAAAGGACATAAAACCAGTCTTTCCAGCATGTTTGAGGCAGTAGGATCCTATGCAGCAGGAACTATCACAGCAGATGATCTGGAAGAATTCGAGAACAAAACCTGCCCGACCTGTGGATCATGTTCCGGTATGTACACTGCGAACAGCATGAACTGCCTGACAGAGGTTCTCGGTATGGGACTGAAAGGAAACGGTACCATCCCGGCAGTATACTCTGAACGTATCCGTCTTGCAAAGCATGCAGGAATGCAGGTAATGGAAATGTACAGAAGGAACATCCGCCCAAGAGACATTATGACAAAAGAGGCAGTTTTAAATGCACTTACAGTAGATATGGCACTTGGATGCTCCACAAACAGTATGCTTCATCTTCCGGCTATCGCACATGAGATCGGAATGGACTTTGATATCAGCTTTGCAAATGAAATCAGTGAGAAGACCCCGAACCTTTGCCACCTTGCACCGGCAGGCCCGACCTACATGGAAGATCTTAATGAGGCCGGTGGTGTCTATGCGGTCATGAATGAGCTGAACAAGCTGGGACTTCTCCATACAGAGTGTATGACAGTAACCGGAAAAACAGTAGGTGAGAATATCAAAAACTGTGTAAACCTGAATCCGGAGGTTATCCGCCCGATCGACAATCCGTATACAAAGACAGGCGGACTTGCCGTACTGAAAGGAAACCTTGCACCGGATGGTGGTGTTGTAAAACGTTCTGCAGTTGTACCGGAGATGCTGGTGCATGAGGGTCCTGCACGTGTATTTGACAGCGAGGATGACGCAATTGTTGCCATCAAGAGTGGTAAGATCGTAGAGGGAGATGTTGTGGTTATCCGCTACGAGGGACCAAAGGGTGGCCCTGGAATGAGAGAGATGCTGAACCCTACATCTGCCATCGTGGGAATGGGACTTGGTTCTTCCGTAGCCCTGATCACCGACGGACGTTTCAGCGGTGCATCCAGAGGAGCCGCTATCGGACACGTATCACCGGAGGCAGCAGTAGGCGGCCCGATCGCACTGGTTGAGGAAGGCGATATCATCAGCATCAATATTCCGGAGCTGAAACTGGAGATCAAGGTTTCAGATGAAGAGATGCAGGCTAGAAGAGAAAAATGGCAGCCAAGAGAGCCGAAGGTGACAACCGGATATCTGGCAAGATACGCTTCCATGGTAACATCCGGAAACCGTGGTGCGATCCTGGAAGTACCGAAAGCAAAATAAGGAGGAACGAAAGATATGCAGCTTACAGGTGCAGAGATCATCGTAGAATGTCTGAAGGAACAGGGCGTTGATACCGTATTTGGATATCCGGGCGGCGCGATTCTGAATGTTTACGATGCCTTATATGAATACAAAGATGAGATCACACATGTACTGACCTCCCACGAGCAGGGTGCATCCCATGCTGCTGACGGTTATGCAAGAGCGACTGGAAAGGTGGGTGTCTGCCTGGCAACCTCCGGTCCAGGAGCAACTAACCTGGTAACAGGGATCGCGACTGCATACATGGATTCCGTACCGATGGTAGCCATTACTGCAAACGTAGGAAGACCACTCCTGGGAAGAGATTCTTTCCAGGAGGTTGATATCGCAGGTATCGTAATGCCTGTAACAAAATACAGTTTCATCGTAAAGAATATCGAAGATCTTGCAGATACGTTAAGAAGAGCATTTTATATTGCAAAAAGCGGAAGACCCGGCCCGGTGCTTGTGGATGTCCCGAAGGATATCACAGGAATGAAATATGAATATGAGCCATGCCCTCCGGCTACGGTTAACCGTGAGATCAAAAGTATCCGTAAAGAAGATATTGATCAGGCACTGGAAATGATCAGAGAGGCAGAGAAACCGTTTATTTTTGTTGGCGGCGGATGTGTGATCTCTGGTGCTGACCAGGAAGTACGTGAGCTGGCTCGCAGGATCCAGGCTCCTGTCTGCGATACTCTGATGGGCAAGGGTACCTTCCCGGGAGAAGATCCTCTCTATACAGGTATGGTAGGTATGCACGGAACCAAGACTTCCGATCTTGGCGTAACAGAGTGCGATCTTCTTATTGTTCTCGGTGCACGCTTCAGTGACCGTGTAACAGGAAATACCAAAACTTTTGCACATAATGCAAAAATCCTTCAGATCGATGTGGATGCTGCGGAGATCAATAAAAATATCAAAGTGGATGCCAGTGTGATCGGTGATGTGAAGGAAGTGCTGAAACGCCTTCTGGAGGAAATTCCGAAGAAAGAACATCCGGAGTGGATCGCACATATCCAGGAATTGAAATCAAAATATCCGCTGAATTATGATCACACACAGCTTACAGGTCCGTATATTATAGAGAAGCTTTATGAGTTGACCAACGGTGATGCGATCATTTCCACAGATGTTGGACAGCATCAGATGTGGGCGGCGCAGTATTATAAATACAAAGAGCCGAGAACTCTTCTTACTTCCGGCGGACTTGGAACCATGGGCTATGGCCTTGGCGCTGCAATTGGCGCGAAGATGGGCAGACCGGAAAAAACAGTTGTAAATATAGCAGGTGACGGATGCTTCCGTATGAATATGAATGAGCTGGCAACAGCTGCACGCTGTGGCAGACAGCTGATCCAGATTGTTATGAACAATCATGTACTGGGAATGGTGCGTCAGTGGCAGACGCTTTTCTATGGAAAGAGGTACTCTTCCACAGTACTGGATGACGCCGTTGATTTTGTGAAATTATCAGAGGCGCTGGGTGCAAAAGCCATTCGTGTGACAAAGATGGAGGATGTGGAGCCTGCACTTAAGATGGCACTGGCAGCAGAGGGACCTGTCGTTCTGGATTGCTGGATCGATCAGGATCTGAGTGTGTTCCCGATGGTACCGGCTGGTGCGAACCTTGATGATGTATTTGACGAGGAGGATATGAAGAAACATGAGTAGAGTGTATAATTTTTCTGCCGGACCGGCAGTGCTTCCAGAGGAAGTACTCAAAGAAGTAGCGGATGAGATGATGGATTATAACGGCACAGGAATGTCTGTTATGGAAATGAGCCACAGAAGTGCAGCTTTTCAGGAGATCATTGATACTGCAGAGAAAGATCTTCGCGAGCTTATGAACATTCCGGATAACTACAAGGTACTTTTCCTTCAGGGAGGAGCATCCCAGCAGTTTGCCATGATCCCGATGAACCTTATGAAAAACAAGGTCGCAGATTATATCGTAACAGGACAGTGGGCAAAAAAAGCTTATCAGGAAGCTCAGAAATACGGAAAAGCAAACAAGATCGCATCTTCTGAAGATAAAACCTTCAGCTATATCCCGGACTGCAGTGATCTGCCGATCAGCCCGGATGCAGACTACGTATACATCTGTGAGAACAACACCATTTACGGCACAAAATTCAAAAAACTTCCAAACACAAAAGGTAAGACTCTGGTAGCAGATGTATCCTCCTGCTTCCTGTCTGAGCCGGTGGATGTAAGCAAATATGGTATTATCTATGGCGGTGTTCAGAAGAACATCGGACCGGCAGGTATGGTTATCGTGATCATCCGTGAGGACCTGATCACAGAGGATGTTCTTCCGGGAACCCCAACCATGCTTACTTATAAGACACATGCAGACGCAGGCTCTCTTTACAATACGCCGAATGCTTACTGCATCTATGTATGCGGAAAAGTATTTAAATGGCTGAAGAAGATGGGCGGTCTGGAAGTGATGAAACAGCGCAATGAGGAAAAAGCAAAAATCCTTTATGATTACCTGGATTCCAGCAAGCTGTTCAAAGGAACTGTAGTTCCGGAAGACAGATCTCTTATGAATGTACCGTTCGTAACTGGTGACAAGGAAATGGATGCCAAGTTTGTCAAAGAGGCAACTGAAGCAGGACTTGTAAACCTGAAAGGACACCGTACTGTTGGCGGAATGCGTGCCAGCATCTACAATGCCATGCCAAAGGCCGGCGTAGAGGCACTGGTTGCATTCATGAAAAAATTCGAGGAGGAGAATGCATAATGTTCCAGTATCATTGCCTGAATCCTATCGCTGAAAAAGGTCTGAAACTTTTTGGCGATAATTATAAAAAAACAGAGACCGCTGACCAGTGTGATGCAATCCTTGTAAGAAGTGCAAAAATGCACGACATGGAGCTGCCGAAGAGCGTTTGCGCAGTTGCACGTGCAGGTGCAGGCGTCAATAATATTCCGGTTAAGGAGTATGCAGAGAAGGGTGTTGTTGTATTCAACACGCCTGGAGCCAATGCAAACGGCGTAAAAGAGCTGGTACTTGCAGGTATGCTCCTTGCATCCAGAGATATCGTAGGAGGTATCGAGTGGGTTGCACAGGAGAAAGATAAAGAGCACATCGGCAAGCTTGCCGAGAAGCAGAAAAAACAGTTCGCAGGATGCGAGATCAGCGGCAAAAAGCTTGGTATCATCGGTCTTGGAGCCATTGGAGCCATGGTGGCAAACGCAGCATGCGGTCTTGGCATGGAAGTATATGGCTATGACCCATATCTTTCTATTGATGCGGCATGGAACCTGTCCAGAACCATCAAGCACAGCAAGAGCCTGGATGAGATCTACAGCCAGTGCGATTATATCACCATTCATGTGCCGCTTCTTGACAGCACTAAGAAGATGATCAACAAAGAAGCTTTCGATAAGATGAAGGACGGCGTAGTTCTTCTGAATTTTGCAAGAGATCTTCTTGTTGATGAGGATGCGCTGATCGAGGCTGTTGAGAGTGGCAAGGTTAAGAAGTATGTAACTGACTTTGCAAATGAGACAGTTGCAGGACGCGAGGGTATTCTGGTAACTCCGCATCTTGGTGCGTCTACAGAGGAATCTGAAGAAAACTGTGCAGAGATGGCTGTAAAGGAGATCCGCGATTACCTTGAGAATGGTAATATCAAAAATTCAGTTAATTATCCGAACTGTGATATGGGTACCTGTGTGGCTGTTGGAAGAATCTCTCTTGCGCACAGCAACACACCGAATATGATCAGTCAGGTTACCAAGATCCTTGGATCTGAGGGACTGAATATTGCGGATATGACGAATAAGAGTAAAGGGGAGTTTGCTTATACTCTTATTGATCTTGAGAGTGCGGCGTCTGCTAAGGCGTTGGATGAACTCAAGGAGATTGAGGGAATGTACAGGGTGCGTGTTGTTAAGTAAAGTAACAAGAGGTTAGAAATACTTTTTTTTAAATACTGTGTGGCGTTTGCTTTTTTGGCGAATGGCGCACAGTATTTTTTTTGAGGAAAAAAGGAAAACCGCAAAGGGGCCGCAAAGCCGCGGCCCCTCTGCACACCCCTCGGGCTTTTTTTAGAGTGCTTGACTGTGGCGGGCGGAAGGGTATTGACTTGTGCCTGTATGCTGCGATTGTTCCGGGTTGAACGTTGTGCCGATGGGGCGCCGTGGGCGCTTTGGATGTGTGACGTTGTTGGCAGGGGCTGGCGCGTTTGTGAACGCCGCGCTTGGTTTGCCGGGATGGTTGTGGTGTGTTACGTTTGCGTGGAATACGTGGGCGCGTTTGTGGACACTGCGCCTGGTTTGCTGGGATGGTTGTGGTGTGTGTGTACGTTTGCGTGGAATACGTGGACGCGTTTGTGAACGCCGCGCCTGGTTTGCCGGGATGATTGTGGTGTGTGTTTACGTATGTGTGGCATGCGTAGCATTTCGAGGATTGTAAAATTGGTCTGATATGGGTGGATTATTTATCAGGAGTTGCTGGGAGGTTGAGCTGGGATGGAGGTTTATACCGGGTATGGTGATAAGGGGATGACGGATCTTTCCCATACGAAGAATGTTTCAAAGTCGGATGATCGGATTTGTCTGATGGGGTCGGTTGAGGAGCTGATGAGTCATATTGGGCTTGTGCGGGTTCTGGTTGATGATGTGGATGTTGTCCGGATGCTGGAGAAGATCTCGGAGACTTTGAAGAAGATCATAGATGGGGTTTCTGATCCTTATAATCGGGAGTTTAAGGTCAGTGAAGACCGGACGGAGCTTCTGGAGGAGGAGATTGGCCGGATGAAAGAGATTTTTTCCGGAGAGAGGCTTCCGATTCTTCCGGGGGATTCCCGAGTTGCGGCTGAGATTGATGTGACAAGAGCTGTGGCTCGGAGGGCTGAGAGAGAGCTTGCGCTGGTCAGTGTGAAGTTTGGATCGGATACCGGAGCCAAGAAATATATGAACCGTCTGTCAGATTATTTTTATGTGCTGGCAAGGTATGTGGATGTTGCGAAGATCGAAGAGAAGAATGAATCTTCTGAAGGTGTTCAGGGAGCTGTGAAAGCAGAAACTGCTGGGATTGTAGCTAATGTTGGGGTAGAGGCTGCAGGAACTGTTGGAAGTAGTGCGGATGTTGCAGCGGGTACATTGGCGGTGGATGTAAGAGCACAGGATCCGCAGATGGTGCAGAAAAGGGATGTACAGGCTTTTGATGTGCAGAATGGGACTGTGACGACTGCAGTGGGAGGAAATACAGCAATGGCACAGAATGACAGTATGGCAGCAAATACGGCGATGATCCAGGAAGTGCTGAAGCGTATGGGTATCCAGGGGCGTATCACATTGGATTCTGCCAAGAGGCTTATTGAGAAGATCGAGCAGGAAGCTTTGAGAAGAAACAAGCCTTCTGTAATTGCGATATGCAGCCCGGATGGAAATCCAGTTGCGGTTCATGTGATGGATGGATCTTTTCTTGTAAGCTTTGAGGTGGCTTTGAAGAAGGCTTATACATCGGTTGCAGTGAAGATGTCCACCATGGAGCTTTCCAGACTGACACAGCCGGGTCAGACCTTTTATGGTCTTGGAAAAATGAGTGACAATATTGTGATATTCGGAGGTGGTGTACCCCTGAAGGTTGGAGACACCATCATCGGCGGTCTTGGTATCAGCGGCGGTACCGGCGAAGAGGATAACAGCCTCGCAGAGTATGGACTGCAGGTACTGAATGAGGTACTGTAGGATAAAAACAAAACGTATAGACAGCTCAGAGAGAATAAATAAAAGGGACGTGTTGCAGTGATGATTTTTAAATCAATACTGCGGCACGTCCCTTTTGAATTATTTACTTCCAGCTAATCTTCAGGCATTTAACGGAAATATCACTTTTTTCCGGTGCCTGGACCATGTTTTGGATGAAATAGGTTTTTGTCATGGTTTTTCCGGGCTTTAGGTTCAGTGTCAGGTTCTTGGTCCAGTACATCTGGTCATAGATACCGGAACCGGTGGTGATCTTTACTTTTGCGGTGGTGATGGTTTTCGCAGAAGTATTGGTGAATTTTAAGGTATAATAGGTCTTCATGTCATTGGGACCATACTTGATACCGGCAACACTGATCTTCAGATTTTTGACGGTAGGTTTGGCGGCCGGTGCGGATACGGTAATAGTGATCTTACGATTGACACCGTTTAAGTTTGCGGTAACTGTGGCTGACCCTTTTTTCTTTGGGATAAGATAGTTTCCGGAAATGGCAAGTACGGAAGGCTTGCTGGATTTTGCATTTTTGATGGTCAGACTGGTACCACCCTTCAGATTGATAAGGGAACGCATGCTGACCTTGGAACCAACCTTGAGTGTAGTTTTGGAAGCGCGGAAGGTTGCTACGGTTTTTGAAGACGAGGTTACTTTTCCGGTCAGCTTACAGGCTGCGGCCTTTGGATAGGATAAAGTGATCTTTGCGGATCCGGCTTTCATGCCCTTCAGGGTAACTGTGAAACGGCTGCGTTTTTTGGAATCCTGAGTGATGCTTTGTACCTTGAGAACAGAGCTGTTGGAAGAAGTAACCTTGAATTTTGATTTGCTGATGGTTTTTACGTAGGGATCAGAAATCTCGATTCCGATGGAAGTGGTTTTTCCGGTTCGGATGCTCTGATTCAGATAATTGTTGTTGGTGATAAAAATTTCAGGCACTGCCTGTTTGATGGTAACCTCATAGTCACAGTCTACCGGTACCGGACATTTTTTATTGCCGAAATCGAACTCCAAGTAGCCATCCTCTATGTTGTCATCGTAGATGAAAAAGGTTTCCTTGTATGCCAGCGGTGTATAATTTGAAGTGCTCAGCTTAACCACATTGATCCCATCGATAGAAAATGTGGTGCTTTTTGGGATGACTCCCTTGGGTGAATAAAAGCTTACACGGACTGTCACGGCATAGATCCGTTTTTGGCAGTTTGCATTTTTGATGTTGATCGGGAAATTAATGTCTGAAGACTCATCTTCGATCACACCGTCGGTATCACGGATAGTGGAAGTGGTTCCTTTGGTCACGACCCGGACTCTGGCGTGGGCATCCTGGGGAAGCAGGAGCACAATAACGGAAAAAAGAAACAGGAAAAAAATTGCTTCGATGGTTTTTATTTTTCTTTTACACATAACGAACCCTCCTTTTTTTATGAGCATACCGGCTGTTACTGAACAGAGGCCCGGGTACTCCAGGAATTCATGGTCCTCTGCTGCGTAACAGTATAAACAGACTCTTTCTCTTATATCATTATAACAGGAAACCAGGGAGGAAGTGCTTTGTGATTTTTTTGTATCAATTGGCAATTTATCTGTAAATATGTTAAAATAAAATATTCGGAAAACAGCAGCGATTCGACAATGAAAAAGAGAAGCGTTACAGTTCCGGTGGGAACGTAACAGAAAGGATCATGTCGATTTATGACGAAACAGGAACTTTTAAAGACCCACTTCGGGTATGATACATTCAGAGAAGGGCAGGAAGCGGTGATCGATGCGCTTCTTGCAGGAAAAGATGTTCTGGCAGTGATGCCAACCGGCGCAGGAAAATCCATCTGCTATCAGGTACCGGCACTGATGATGAAGGGGATCACACTGGTAATATCACCGTTGATCTCCCTTATGAAGGATCAGGTGAGAAGCCTGAACCAGGTCGGTATCTCAGCAGCATACCTCAACAGCTCTCTGACGCAGGGGCAGTATTTCACAGCCTTGCGCTATGCAAAGGCAGGACGATATCCGATCATCTATGTAGCACCGGAGAGGCTTACCACAGAGGCGTTTCTGGATTTTGCGCTGAGCGCGGATATTTCCATGATCGCAGTGGATGAGTCACACTGTGTATCACAGTGGGGACAGGATTTTCGGCCAAGCTATCTGAAGATCGCAGAGTTTGTGGCACAGCTTCCAAAAAGACCGGTGATCGGTGCATTTACAGCTACAGCCACGAAGGAGGTCAGGGAGGATATTGCAAGACTTCTGGGGCTTCAGGATCCCTTTTGCACAACCACAGGATTTGACCGGGAAAATCTTTATTTTGCAGTGAAAACACCGAAAGATAAATATAAGGAAGTACACGATTACATACTGGAGCATCCGGACGACAGTGGAATCATCTACTGTCTCACCAGAAAGCTGGTGGAGGAGGTCTGCGGAAAGCTGATCCGTGACGGCATCACGGCCACCAGATATCATGCAGGACTTTCCGATGAGGAACGCCGGAACAATCAGGATGATTTTATTTATGACCGCTGTCGTGTGATGGTAGCCACCAATGCATTTGGAATGGGAATCGACAAGTCCGATGTGCGTTATGTCATTCATTATAATATGCCGAAGAACATGGAAGGCTATTATCAGGAAGCAGGCCGTGCGGGCCGTGACGGCGATCCTGCGGAATGTATCCTGCTTTACAGCGGGAAGGATGTGGTTACCAATCAGTATCTTATCGAGAGAGGACAGGATAACCAGGAAATGGAAGCGGCAGCCTGGCGCCTTGTCCGGGAGCGTGATCAGGAGAGGCTGAAGCAGATGACCTTTTACTGCTTTACCCATGATTGTCTGCGTGAGTACATCCTGAAATATTTTGGGGAATACGGGAAAAGCTACTGCGGAAACTGCCTGAACTGCCAGACCGAGTTTGAAGAGCAGGATGTGAGCCAGGAGGCCAGGGCAATGATCCGGTGCGTGGAAAGCAGTGGTCAGAGATACGGGGTGAACGTGATCCTAGATACTCTGCGTGGTGCATCTACGGCGAAGATCCGGCAGTATGAGATGGATGGAAATCCGGAATATGGAGTCTGTGCAAAGATTCCGGCACACCGGCTGCGGCAGATCTTTAATTATCTGGTACTGAAGGAATATCTTTATCTGACGAATGACGGATATACGATTGTGAAGCTGACCGCCGCTTCCAGGTCACTTCTGGAGGAGGCGCATATCCTCACAATGAAAATGTCAAAAGAGCTGGAGACGAAGAAAAAAGAGAAACGGAGCAGACTTCCGAAATCTGCAGTCGGGGAGCTGGGAGAACAGGATGAGCCCCTTTTTCAGAAGCTCCGTGCTCTTCGCCTGGAGATCGCCAGAGAGGAAAAAATCCCCCCTTATATGGTCTTTTCCGACAAAACCCTTATCCATATGTGTATTCTGAAGCCTGGAAACGAGGAGGAAATGCTGAATGTGACAGGAGTCGGCAGGCACAAGTACGAAAAATACGGAAAAAGGTTTATAGACGCGGTGAAAAATCTGTAGGAAAGAGACTTTTGCCGTCGGAAAATGAAGAGCGAAATGTTCTGAAATTTCTTGCATTTTAAAGAGGCATTTGTTAGAATAAGACAAGCAGGAAACATCCGGCGGCTATAGTGCGGCCGGATCGTTTTTAACTGTATCATATTTCTGCTGCACGTTCCGGTGCAGCGTACAGGCATTTCGCAAGCAGAGTTCTATGCAGCAGTGGAATCCCTTCGAGTAGATGGACCGACTGTGTGAGATATCCGTTGGTCAGAAGCAAGCAGTGAGGTGGATGATCGTATCCGCTTTCAATTAAGACATAATCTGGTGCTGGTCACTGCGTGAACAGTGATCAGGCTCCTTCACGATCTGCGTCGGCTTTTTCATGCAGAAAATCTGCCCTGCCGGCTTTTTTTCTCATACAGAAGAGTAGCATGTATTCATAAAGACATGAACATAGCCCGTCTGCAAAACGGGAATCCGTTCCGGCATGACTGTTCGCCGTCAGGCCGAAAAAGCTGTATTTACATAAAACAGCCCAATTCCTCAAAAAGCAGGATATCCGCAATATGTGCGAGATCCTGCTTTTTGTCATGTAATACTCTGGTATGTGCCATTAAGACGTGGAAAAATATTTCAGCGTCTTTTATATTTGCCGGGGGTGATCCCCTTGTACTTTTTGAAGGTACGGATAAAGTAGCTCAGATCATTAAAGCCATTCCGATAGGCAATCTCCGTGATGGAATCATCGGTGGTAGCCAGCTGGCAGCAGGCCTGCTCGATCCTCTGGCGGTTGAGGTAATCCATTGGTGTTTGATGCGTCATCTCGGAAAAGAACCGGCAGAAATATTTGGGAGACATGGAAACCGAAGCGGATAGCTCCTGCAGGGTAATGGGGCTGGCATAGTTCTTTTCAATAAATTCCACGACCTGCTTCAGCTGGACAATGCGCTTGTAATCTCGTCTGGTTTTCCGCAGGCTTTCCAGGTAGTAATGATTACCAAAAACCAATCCGAAAAAGTGGTAAAATTGTCCAAACACAACCAGCTCATATCCTGGCTTCCTCTGCCAGAAAGAATCAAAAAGAGAGTTCACCGCTCTCTGGATATCAGGCTGCTTTTCGGTGAAATGGTGATAGATCAGCAGCTCCTGGTGGCTGATCTTCTGCATATATTCTGTGCAGACGGAATTAAATTTCAGAAACATGTTCATATCAAAAACAATGCACTGATAGATACAATCCTGAGGAATTCCGGAATGCAGAACTCCACTATTGACAAAAATCACATCTCCGGCTTTTGCTGTAAAACTTTTTTCGTCTAAAGTGACGGTGAGAGTGCCCTGTAATACACGCATGATTTCACATTCTACATGCCAGTGGTAGGACATGACATAGCGTGGATGGCTGCTGTCAATGTGGTGGAATTCAAAAGGAAATTCATAGGTACCTCGAAGTCTGTCCTCATTTCTTCCAAGATCGTGCAAAATACAACCCTTCTTTCTTAAATTTTATAGATTTTTTAGGAACTCATATGAAAAAGTGAATATTGTACTGTTTTTTGCTATTATAACACAAGTAATTTAAAAGATGCAATCGTATAATAAAAGCATAGTTCGGACAGGAGTTGTTGGAACGTAAAAAAACAGTAAGTTATAATAGTGAATATAAATTTAGGAGGTAATTGTTACTATGGCAAAGAGCAGATTAGTAGGCAGCTATCCGGTTATCGGTATCAGACCAACCATCGATGGACGTAGAGGAGCCCTCGATGTAAGAGGATCTCTGGAAGATCAGACTATGAACATGGCCAAATCCGCAGCAAAGCTTTTCGAGGAGAACCTGAAATATTCAAATGGTGAGCCTGTAAAAGTTGTTATTGCTGATACCACCATCGGACGTGTTGGTGAGAGCGCTGCATGTGCGGATAAATTCCGTAAAGAGGGTGTAGATATCACTCTTACAGTTACACCATGCTGGTGCTACGGAGCTGAGACCATGGATATGGATCCACAGACCATCAAGGCTGTATGGGGATTCAACGGAACAGAGAGACCTGGTGCTGTATATCTGGCATCCGTTCTTGCTACACATGCACAGAAGGGCCTTCCGGCATTCGGTATCTACGGACATGACGTTCAGGAAGCTGACGACACATCCATTCCGGAAGACGTTAAAGAGAAACTGTTAAGATTCGGCCGTGCAGCAGTTGCAGCTGCATCCATGAGAGGTAAATCCTACCTGCAGATCGGTTCTGTAACAATGGGTATCGGCGGATCTATCATCGATTCTGATTTCATCGAGTCCTATCTCGGAATGAGAGTTGAGTCTGTTGATGAGGTAGAGATCATCCGTCGTATGACAGAGGGTATCTACGATCACGAAGAGTTTGAGAAAGCTCTCAAATGGGCAAAAGAGACCTGCAAGATCGGCTGGGACAAGAACCCGGAAGAGCTTCAGTTCTCACCAGAGAAGAAAGAGGAGCAGTTCGAGTTTGTTGTTAAGATGGCAGTTATCATCAAAGAGCTGATGAACGGCTGTGATAATCTTGCTCCGGAATTCTCCGAGGAAGCAATCGGACACAATGCTCTTGCAGCTGGATTCCAGGGCCAGAGACAGTGGACAGACTTCTATCCGAACGGTGACTTCGCAGAGGCTATGCTGAACACATCCTTCGACTGGAATGGCGCTCGTGAGCCGTACATCCTTGCTACAGAGAACGACGTTCTCAACGGACTTGGAATGCTGTTCATGAAACTTCTTACAGGACGTGCTCAGATCTTCGCTGATGTTCGTACATACTGGAGCCCGGAGGCAGTTAAGAAAGCTACAGGATATGACCTTGAGGGTGTTGCCAAAGAAGCTGGCGGATTCCTTCATCTGATCAACTCCGGTGCTGCTTGCCTGGATGCTAACGGACAGGCTAAAGAGGCTGACGGAACACCAGTTATGAAACAGTGGTGGGATGTTACAGAGGCAGACCAGAAAGCAATCATGGACAATACAGAGTGGTGTATGGCCGACAACGGATACTTCCGTGGAGGCGGATACTCCAGCCGTTATGAAACACGTGCTCAGATGCCTGCAACTATGATCCGTCTGAACCTTGTAAAAGGACTTGGACCGGTTCTTCAGATCGCAGAGGGATGGACAGTAGCCCTTCCGGAAGAGGTATCTGACAAGCTTTGGAAACGTACAGATTACACATGGCCATGTACATGGTTCGCTCCAAGATGCGATGGCAAAGAGGGACCGTTCAAAACAGCTTACGATGTAATGAACAACTGGGGTGCTAACCACGGTGCGATCTCCTACGGACACATCGGTGCAGACCTGATCACAATGTGTTCTATGCTGAGAATCCCGGTATCCATGCACAACGTTCCTGAGAAGGATATCTATCGTCCGGCAGCTTGGAACGCATTCGGTATGGAAAAAGAGGGTGCAGACTTCCGCGCTTGCAAGAACTATGGACCACTTTACAAATAAATCATATTGTTAAGATAACGGAATATCAAATCCTCCGGCATGCATGTGCCGGAGGATTTTTTTGTGCCGTGGTATATGGATAGTTGGGAAATATACTGTTCGGATCTACGGAAAAAAGTTATAATAGAAAAAGATATATATGAATACGGGAGGTTACGTAGATGAAATATATACAGCTGAACAATACAGATCTGAACATCAGTCCTATCTGCCTCGGAACAGCAGGATTTGGAGATAAATCAGACCTGGAAAAAAGCTTTGAGATTCTGAACGCATTTGTACGCGCAGGTGGAAATTTTATTGATACGGCAAATGTCTATTGCAAATGGCTAAAAGGACATGGAAACTGCAGTGAGCAGATCATAGGAAAATGGCTGAAAGAGAGTGGCATGCAAGGAAAAGTTATTGTGGCAACGAAGGGCGCGCACTATTCCTTTGAGGATCCGGGCCGCAGCAGAGTGAACAAAGAAGATATCCGCATGGACCTGGATGAGAGCTGCCGTACACTGGGAAAAGATGAGATGGATTTTTACTGGCTTCACAGAGATGATCCGGAGAAACCGGCGGAGGAAATCGTGGATATTCTGGAAGAATTGAAAAAAGAAGGCCGGATCCGTTATTATGGATTTTCTAATTACCGCACAGAGAGGCTGAAAGAAATTGCTCAGTGTCTGAGAGAACGAAATCTTTCAGGGATCACAGCAGTATCCAATCAGTGGAGTCTTGCAGGAATCAATCCCGGAGGAAATACAAATCCGGATCCTACACTTGTGGAGTTTTCCAGAGAAGAATATCAGTGGCACTGTGAGACAGGTGCTGCTGCCGTTCCGTTTTCTTCCACTGCAATGGGATTTTTTTCAAAACTTCAGAAAATGGGGCTTTCCTGTACAGATGCAGAGGTGGATGCATCCTGGATGCGGGAGAAGGAAACACAGATCACAGGTCTTTCAGAAAGTATGAAAAGATCCTACTGGAACGAGACAAACCTTCGCACCTATCAGAAGCTGTTAAAGCTGCAGAAAGAAACTGGCCACAGCCTGCAGGCCCTGTCTTTGGCATACTTTTTCCATCAGCCATTCCAGACTGTGCCTGTAACCGGCGTCAGCAATCCTTCACAGCTAAAAGATGTACTGGATGCCTGTGAGATCGATCTTGCACCGGAACTGTTCGGAGGCTGGGTGAGCGCAGGAGGTGATCGATGAAACTGATCCATTTATCAGACCTTCACCTAGGAAAACGAGTCAATGAGTTTTCCATGATCGAAGATCAGAAATATATTTTGAACGAAATCCTGAGGATCATTGATGAAGAAGCACCGGATGGGATCCTTCTCGCCGGTGATCTTTATGACAGACCGGTTCCTTCGGCGGAGGCAGTGCAGCTTTTTGACCGGTTTCTTACCAGGCTTGCAAAACGGAAGATCCCGATGTATGCCATCAGCGGAAATCATGACAGTGCGGAAAGGATCGCTTTCGGTTCACAGATCATGAGCAGCAGCGGGATCTGTATGTCCCCGGTATACGATGGAAAAACAGAAAAGTACTGTTTAACGGACAGCTATGGAGAAGTTTGGATCCATCTGCTTCCATTTGTGCGTCCGGCAACTGTGAGGCACGGACTGGAAGGAGAAGAAGAGGTGGATGAGATCCGTACCTACCAGGAGGCAGTGCAGGCGGCAGTTGCACATATGGAGATTGATAAACGTTATCGCAATGTATTGATCGCCCATCAGTTTGTGGTCGGTGCCATGCGCTGCGATTCTGAAGAGATCTCCGTTGGAGGTGTCGATCAGGTGGAGGCAGATGTGTTCCGGGATTTTGACTATGTGGCACTTGGCCATATCCACAGTCCTCAGAATGTGGGAAGCGAGCACGTCCGCTACTGCGGAACTCCTTTGAAATATTCTTTTTCCGAGGCAGGACAGCAGAAATCCGTGACAGTTGTGGAGCTTCTGGAAAAAGGAAATCTCAGGATCAGGGAGATTCCGCTGAAGCCTCTTCGGGATATGCGAAAACTGAAAGGCACATACATGGAGATCACATCACTGTCTAGTTATCAGGACACAAACACAGAGGATTATGTGCAGATCACGCTGACAGATGAAGAAGATATCGTAGATGGAATGCAGAAGCTCCGTACTGTTTATCCGAATCTGATGAGGCTGGAATATGATAACCGACGTACAAGAGAAAACCAGGAAATCGCAGGTACAGAAACGGTGAAAAGGAAATCCGAGCTGGAATATTTTGAGGAATTTTTTGAACTGCAGAATAACCAGCCCATGAATGAAGAACAGCGGAAATATTCCGAAGACCTGATCCGTAAGATCCAGGAGGTGAAACAATGAGACCGAAAAAACTGACCATCAGTGCCTTCGGGCCCTATGCGGACAAAACAGAGATTGATTTTTCAAAGCTTGGAGAGGGAGGTCTCTACCTGATCACCGGTGACACCGGAGCGGGAAAAACCACGATCTTTGATGCGATCACCTTTGCGTTATATGGAAGAGCCAGTGGAGAGGTAAGAGATCCGGCCATGTTTCGGAGCAAATATGCAGAGCCTTCCACAGAGACCTTTGTGGAGCTTGTTTTTTCCTATCAGGGGAAAAATTATCACGTGCGCCGGAGTCCGGAATATATGGCTCCGAAAAAAAGAGGCACCGGACAGACTCTTAGAAAAGCTGAAGCACAGCTGATCTATCCGGATGAACGTCAGCCGGTGACAAAGGCAAAAGATGTTACTGCGGCAGTGGAACAGCTTCTGGGACTGAGTTATGATCAGTTCACACAGATCGCAATGATCGCCCAAGGGGATTTCCAGAAATTACTTCTGGCAGGAACTACACAGAGAGGAGAGATCTTCCGACAGCTCTTTCACACAGGACTTTATCAGCAGATTCAGATGAAACTTAAGGATGCGTCAATAGCCAGATATAAGGAATATGATGAAATGCGCCGCAGTATTGCCCAGTATTTGGATGGAGTGAAAACGGAGACTGCTTCATGGCAGGAGGCAGAGGAATTTGACGAACTGAAAAAGATAAAATTCGAGGGAAAACTGGAGCGGAGTCTGGAACTTCTGAAGCAGTTTCTGGAATATGGTGAAGCACAGGAAAAAGAGCTCCGGGAAAAAGAAGACTCGCTTAATCAGGATATACGAAAATCAGAAGAGGCACAAAATCTTGTGGCTCAGAAACGAAATCTGGAGCTGAAAAAGAAAAAAGCGGAAAAAGATCTGGAAGAATTAACACCACTTCTACAGCTTGCAGTAGAAGAGGCGGAAAAATATAAAGATGCAGATCACAGATGTGAAGAGCTTGGAATCAGGATCCGTGAAAAAGAAGAAAAGCTGAAAAAATATCAGGAGCTGGAAAAGCTGAAAAAAGAGCTGGAAACAATCGAAGGACAGCTTGAAACAGTCAGTGAAAAAAAAGAGAAGGATATTTCCGAAGAGCAGCTTTTGCAGAAAAAAGATGAGGAAGAAAAAAAACGCCTTTCAATACTGGCAGATGCAGGAGAAGAACTACAAAAATACAAGTTTGAGTACGATAAACTGGACAGTGAAAAACGAAGCTATGACAGCTGTCTGCTGACGGAAGAAGAGATCAAAAAAGAACAGAAACAGATAGATGGATGGCAGGAAGAAATCATCCGGAAAGAAACGCAGCAGAAGGAAGAGCTGGAGCAGCAAAAGAAAGACAAGGCGCTGTTGGACAGCGCGGAGCTGGAACTTCAGAAGGCAGAGACGAAAAAGACAGAAGGGCTTCGGAAAAAGAAAGAATTAGAAGGACTGATTGCTCTGGTTAAGGAGTTTCAAGGGGCTTATAATGCCACGAAAGAGCAGCAGGAAAAATATAAGATTTCCATTGAAAAAGTACAAAAGCAGAGAGAAGTTTACCAGAAACTGTTTCAGAGTTTTCTGGACGCGCAGGCAGGGCTCCTGGCGCAGGAACTGAAAGAGGGCTGCCCATGCCCGGTATGTGGTTCTTTCGAGCATCCGCGTCCGGGAATACTTCCCAAAGGACAGGTTGTGGATCAGGAAATCCTGGACAGAGAGAAACAAAAACTGGACAGACTGGAGAATGACGCAAATACGCAGAGTGTGGAAGCAGGAAAACGAAAAGAACGCCAGAAAACATTATGGCATCAGATCCAGAGGGAGGCACAAGAGCTTTTACATGAGACGGAATGGAAAAAGCTGATCCCTTTGCTGAAAGAAAAACAGGACCAATGTGAAAAGCAGCTGGCAGACAGCGAGGAAGAGATTCGCATAGCAATAGAACGTAAAAAAAAGAAGAACGAAACAGAAACGTGGATCGAAAAGCTGGAAACAGAGATCGTTCAGTTACAGGAAGAGAAAAATCAATGTGACAGAAAACAGGCCGGTCTTCAGACAAGAGACGTGGAAAACAAAAAGCAGCAGCAGATAACAGCAGAAGAGATCCGAAAACTGATTCAGAAAAGTCTGGTGGCAGGAAATGGAGAAGTGACGGACAACACAGCTGCAGGATTTGAAAGACAGATACAGGATATGCTCAGCTGCCTGTCAGAAAAAGTTCAGGGAAAGGAAAAAGAAGCAAAACAGAAACAGGATCTTGAGAAGCTGATCATAGAAAGAGAAAAGACTCTGAAAGAACTGGGAAGAGTTATCAATGAAGCTGCACAGGACATCGTACGTCTGGAAACAGAGAGGAAGAACAAAGCACAGAAAGTGGATGAGCTGAACGAAGAGATCGGAGAAGGTGGAAAAGAATCGCTGGAACAGGAAATAAAAACACAGAGGAAGCTGTATGAAGAGCTGAAAGAAAGCAGCAGAAGAGCTCAACAGAAATTACAGGAGATCCGGGCGGAAAAGGAAAGAATAACAGCGGTTGTAAAAAACTTTGAGGAGCAGAAAAAAGAAATCGGAGAAGTAGATGAGGATGCGCTCAGAGAGCAGTACAGCCGTTTTAGGGAAGAGAAAACACAGCTTTCGGAAAAACGAAAAGCACTTTTTTCTGTTCAGAAGGGAAATGAGGAAATATATCAGAAAGTGCAGGTACGTCAGACGGAAATGACTGCGGCGGAAAAAGAATATGCATGGATCAGGAATCTTTCGGATACAGCCAATGGAAAACTGAACGGAAAGGCAAAGATCGAGCTGGAAACTTATATCCAGATGGCATATTTTGACCGGATCCTGCGAAGAGCCAATCTCCGTCTTATGACCATGAGCAGCGGCCAGTACGAGCTGAAACGCCAGGAACAAAGCAAAAATCAGAAAGAAAAAGCAGGTCTTGATCTGAATGTCATTGATCACTATAACGGAACGGAACGAAGCGTAAAGACATTGTCCGGTGGGGAATCCTTCCAGGCATCGTTATCCCTGGCGTTGGGACTTTCCGATGAGATCCAGGCTTCAGCCGGGGGAATCCGGCTGGATTCCATGTTTGTGGATGAAGGATTCGGTTCTCTGGATGAGGAGTCTCTGGAGCAGGCATTAAAAGCGCTGAACAGCCTTGCAGATGGCAGACGTCTGGTAGGGATTATTTCCCATGTTTCCGAGCTGAAGGAACGAATTGACAATAAGATCATCGTTACCAAGCAATGTGGCGGAGAAGGTGTGGGAAGCAGTATCCGGATACAGTAACGCAGAAATAAGATAAAAATAAGATAAAAAAACTCCGGCCGGGATGACATATATATGTATCGTCCTGGTCGGAGCTTCTTATATAGCTTTTTATTTATACAGAAGGTATGTTATCAGAGAATCAGTTTTTCTGATAATTTTTCTTCTGTTCCTTCTTGGCTTCGCAGGTAAGCTCAACACCAAGCTTACGGAAGCTGATCACATCCACATCGGAAAGCATTACGGAAGTATGAGCCTGGCATCCACGGAGATTCGGGATCTGTTCCAGGGCAAGGCGTGCGGCATCGCTGGTTGCGGCACTCATGGAAAGGGCGATCAGGATCTCATCAATGTGAAGACGTGGATTCTTGCTTCCCAGATATTTGGTCTTCAGCTGCTGGATCGGATGGATGGCATCCGGAGAGATCACATGAAGCTCGTGATCGATTCCTGCCAGCTCTTTCAGGGCATTGAGAAGAAGCGCAGCGGATGCGCCGAGAAGATCGGAGGTTTTTCCGCATACGATCTTTCCGTCAGGAAGTTCCATAGCGGCGGCAGGGCCATTGGTTGCTTTTTCTTTTTCGAGGGCAGCCGGAACAACCTTACGGTCAGTGATCTCTGCATGAGCCTGCTGGAGAAGAAGCTCGATCTTACGTACCTCATTCTCTGTGCCGGAGCCGGAAACCAGAGCGTTCATGCTCTTATAATAACGGCGGATGATCTCCTGGCGGGAAGCCTCCTGGCATACTTCATCGTCAACGATGCAGTTACCTGCCATGTTGACACCCATATCTGTCGGAGATTTATAAGGGCAGCTGCCCATGATCTTCTCAAACATGGCCTGTACAACAGGGAAAACTTCTACGTCACGGTTGTAGTTGACGGTAGTTTTGCCGTAAGCCTCCAGATGGAACGGGTCGATCATGTTGACATCGTTCAGATCTGCAGTGGCAGCTTCGTAGGCAAGGTTTACCGGATGTTTCAGAGGAAGGTTCCAGATCGGGAAGGTCTCAAATTTTGCATAGCCGGCTTTTACTCCTCGTTTGTATTCGTGGTAAAGCTGGGAAAGGCAGGTTGCCATCTTTCCACTTCCTGGTCCCGGTGCTGTGATCACGACCAGAGGTCTGGTAGTTTCAATATAATCATTCTTTCCATAACCCTCGTCACTTACAATAAAGGAAGTGTTGCTTGGATAGCCGGGGATCAGGTAAAGCTTGTAGACACGGATTCCCAGTTTCTCCAGACGTTTTTTGAAGAGATCGGCACTTTCCTGGCCGGAGTACTGTGTGATGCATACGCTTCCCACATACAGGCCACGGCTTGAAAACTCATCCATAAGACGGAGTACATCTTCGTCATAGGTGATCCCAAGATCGCCACGTATTTTATTCTTGTCAATGTCATTGGCACTGATAACAATAACGATCTCCGCCTGATCAGAAAGCTGCATCAGCATGCGGAGCTTGCTGTCCGGTTCAAAACCCGGAAGAACACGGGATGCATGGTAGTCGTCAAACAGTTTGCCGCCGAATTCAAGATAAAGCTTGTTGCCGAACTGACCGATTCTTTCACGGATGTGTTCTGACTGCATTTTCAGATATTTGTCATTATCAAAACCTATTTTCATTTGTCTGATTTCCTCTCCTCTTTAATTTTCCAATTCACTGGGAACAGTATACTACAACTTTACGTTCACTGGCAATATCCAATGCGGTGTTTTTTCGATGGTATTTTTGTAATCTCGCAGTTGATTTATATGGTTTTTCTCTTTATAATAAAGAAATGACAAGAGGAGGAAAAAAATGAATAATCAACTGAATAATGATCAGGACGGGAAGCGACCTGACAACAAAGATCCCAGGCAGGGATCAGGTAAAAATCATCAGTCGATTCTGGCTTTTCTGATATGCCTCCTGGTCACACTGGTGTGCTTCGCGTTGTTTACCAATATGCTGAAGGATAACAGCAGTGAGATCTCCTATGATAAATTTATCGATATGGTGGATAAGGACCAGGTTAAGGAAGTAACGATCCAGTCCAGTACATTGACGATCGTACCCAAGAAAAAGAATTCCAAGTACGAGGATATGAGCTATTACACCACGAAGACCGAAGACAGTACAGCACTTACCAAGAGACTGGAAGGAAAGGGAATCAAGTTTGAGACCGATCCGCCGGATGTTTTTGGTGAATTTGTTGCAATGATCCTGAGCGTGGTTCTGCCGACACTGCTTTTGTTCGGACTTCTGATGTTCTCCATGCGCCGCATGAACAAAGGCGGCGGGATCATGGGCATGGGCGTAGGCAAGAGCAAAGCCAAGGCATATGTGCAGCAGGAAACGGGCGTTTCCTTTAAGGATGTGGCAGGTCAGGATGAAGCCAAGGAATCTCTCCAGGAAGTTGTGGATTTTCTTCATAACCCCGGAAAATACACAGCCATCGGAGCCAAGCTACCTAAGGGCGCACTTCTTGTAGGCCCTCCGGGAACCGGTAAGACATTACTTGCCAAGGCAGTTGCAGGTGAAGCGCAGGTACCGTTCTTCTCTCTTTCCGGCTCGGAATTTGTGGAGATGTTTGTGGGCGTGGGTGCCTCACGTGTCCGTGACCTTTTCGAGGAAGCCAAGAAGAATGCTCCGTGTATCGTATTTATCGATGAGATCGATGCCATTGGTAAAAGCCGTGATTCCCGCTATGGCGGCGGAAATGATGAGCGTGAGCAGACATTGAACCAGCTGCTTGCGGAGATGGATGGCTTTGATACATCCAAGGGACTTCTGATCCTTGCTGCGACAAACAGACCGGAGGTTCTTGATCCGGCTCTTCTCCGTCCGGGACGTTTTGACAGACGTGTGATCGTTGACAGACCGGATCTTAAAGGAAGGGTGGATATCCTGAAGGTACATGCCAAGAACGTGCTTCTGGATGACACCGTTGATTTTGAAGCTATTGCACTTGCAACTTCCGGTGCGGTAGGCTCTGATCTTGCCAATATGATCAATGAGGCTGCGATCCTTGCAGTCAAGAAGGGACGTAAAGCTGTATCACAGAAGGACCTGGAAGAATCCGTAGAGGTAGTTCTGGTGGGAAAAGAGAAGAAGGATCGTATCTTAAGCAAACAGGAACGCCGGATCGTATCCTACCATGAAGTCGGACACGCACTGGTAAATGCACTCCAGAAGGATGCGGAGCCTGTACAGAAGATCACCATCGTACCCCGTACCATGGGAGCACTGGGTTACGTTATGCAGGTACCTGAGGAAGAAAAATATCTCAACACCAAGAAAGAGCTGGAAGCTATGCTGGTAGGCTATCTTGGCGGACGTGCTGCAGAGGAGATCGTTTTTGACACAGTCACTACAGGTGCTGCCAATGATATTGAGCAGGCTACCAAGGTGGCCAGAGCCATGATCACACAGTATGGTATGTCTGAGAAGTTCGGACTGATGGGACTTGCCACACAGGAGAACCAGTATCTCAGCGGAAGAGCAGTTTTAAACTGTGGTGATGATACCGCAACAGAGATCGATCATGAGGTGATGAAGCTTCTCCACCATTCCTATGAGGAAGCCAAGAGGATCCTTGGAAGTCACAGAACAGAGATGGATAAGATTGCGGAATATCTGATCCGCAAGGAAACCATTACAGGTAAAGAGTTCATGAAGATCCTCCGTGCAGTTCAGCAAGGCTTGGATATCCCGGAGGATCTGGATGATCTGGTACTTTCCGAGGATGAAAAAGAAGTGTCCAATAAACAGGATATTGAAATGATCGCGGAAAATAACGAGACTGCAAAAAGTACGGAATCGGTTCAGTTCAGACCGGAGATATCCGGACAGGAACTGACAGAGGATATGCAGGCATCGGAGAAAACAGAAGAATCTGCTCAGACAACAGATAGCGATCATGCAGAAACAGAAGAAAAGCCGGGATCACAGGCATAAAACAGATCATAAGAAAACCGGGAGAAATCCCGGTTTTCTTATTACTGTAATAGTAAAACAGGAGAATAAAGTATGTTCATAATCGAGGAAGAATTAAAGAAGCTTCCGGCAAAACCGGGAGTTTATATCATGCATGGCGAGAAAGACGAGATCATCTATGTGGGAAAAGCCATAAGCCTTAAGAATCGTGTGCGCCAGTATTTCCAGAGCAGTCGTAATAAAGGTGCCAAGATTGAACGGATGGTTACACATATTACCAGATTTGAGTACATTATTACGGATTCGGAGCTGGAAGCCCTTGTGCTGGAGTGTAATCTTATCAAGGAACATCGTCCGAAATATAATACCATGCTCAAAGATGACAAGAGCTATCCGTTTATTAAGGTGACAGTTCATGAGCCATACCCGAGAGTGCTTTTTGCCAGGAGAATGAAAAAGGACAAGGCAAGATATTTTGGCCCCTATACAAGCGGCGGAGCAGTAAAGGACGTGATCGAACTGGTGCGGAAGCTGTATCAGGTACGCTCCTGCAACCGCAGTCTTCCGAGAGATACCGGAAAGGACCGGCCCTGTCTGTACTATCATATGAAGCAGTGCAAGGCACCCTGCCAGGGATATGTCAGCCAGGAAGAATACCGGAAGAATATCAATAAGGTGATCAAATTTCTGAATGGAGATTTTCAGGACGCCATTAGTGAGCTGATGGAAAAAATGCAGAAAGCTTCGGAGGAAATGCGCTACGAAGATGCTATGGAATACCGGGACCTGATCAGCAGTATCCGGAAGATCGGGGAACGGCAGAAGATCACCGGCTACGGGCAGGAAGACAGAGACATCATTGCAGTAGCCATGGATGACAGTGAAGACCTCAGGGATCAGGATGCGGTTGTCCAGGTGTTTTTTATCCGGGATGGCAGGCTGATCGGCAGAGATCATTTTTATCTCCGTGTGGCAAAAGGTGATACAAAGGCGCAGGTCCTTTCCAGCTTTCTGAAACAGTTTTATGCGGGAACGCCATTTATCCCATCTGAGATCATGCTGCAAAGTGAGATTGAAGATGCAGATATCATCGAGGAGTGGCTGTCAGGAAGGAGAAAGCAGAAGGTACACATTCGGGTCCCGAAGAAGGGAACCAAGGAAAAGCTGGTAGAACTTGCCCTGGAAAATGCCCGTATGGTACTTGCCAAGGACAGAGAAAGGATCAGGCGGGAGGAAGGACGAACCATCGGAGCTGTTCACGAGGTGGAAGAATGGCTGGGCTTGAAAAATGTGGTGCGCATGGAAGCCTATGATATTTCAAATATCAGTGGCTTTGAGTCTGTGGGATCCATGGTAGTCTATGAAAAAGGACGTCCCAAACGCAGTGATTACCGTAAGTTCAAGATCAAATGGGTACAGGGACCCAACGATTATGCCAGCATGGAAGAGGTTCTGACCCGAAGGTTCACTCATGAGAGTAACGGAGAATTTGACAGCTTTGCAAGGCTTCCGGATCTGATCCTGATGGATGGTGGAAGAGGGCAGGTAAATATCGCTCTGAAGGTGTTGAATGAGCTTGGGATAAGCATCCCGGTCTGCGGTATGGTCAAGGATGATCATCATCGGACGAGAGGCCTGTATTTCAACAATGTGGAGATTCCTATTGACACATCCGGCGAAGGCTTCCGTCTGATCACCAGGATCCAGGATGAAGCCCATCGGTTTGCCATTGAATACCATCGTTCCCTCAGGAGCAGGGAACAGGTCCATTCTATCCTGGATGATATCCCGGGGATCGGTGATACCAGGAGGAAAGCCCTTCTGCGTAAATTTAAATCTGTGGAAAATATCCGGGATGCATCGGAGAAAGAACTGGCACAGACAGAGAGCATGAATGCCAGAAGCGCCCGTCAGGTCTATGAATTTTTTCATAAATCCTGATGCTGCATTGCAGTTTCAGCAGTGATTGTGTATAATTAAAGATAAGGTGTCTCACGCCTCGGTAAAACGGCAGTGAGAATGCAAACTTTCAGCGAAAAGGAGACAAAAGTATGAAGGGTGTACAGTTGACAAAGATGGTACAGGAACTGGAGCTTAATAATCTGACTCCGGAGATCGACCTGTCAGGCATCGTGATCAAGACTGCGGAGATCAACAGACCTGCGCTTCAGCTTACCGGATATCTGGAGCATTTTGCCAATGAACGAGTTCAGATCATCGGATATGTAGAGTATACGTATCTGATGCAGCTTAATGAGGAGGAGAGACGTTTTAAATATGAACGTTTCATTTCCAGCAAGATCCCATGTGTTATTTTCAGTACCATGACTCGTCCGTCTCAGGACATGATCGATCTGGCTGTTAAATATAATGTTCCGACATTCGTGACAGAAAGAACAACTTCCAGTTTTATGGCAGAGATCATCCGTTGGCTGGGCGTGCAGCTTGCACCATGTATTTCTATTCATGGTGTGCTGGTTGATGTTTACGGCGAGGGAATCCTGATCACAGGTGAGAGCGGTATCGGTAAGAGTGAGGCAGCCCTGGAGCTGATCAAGAGAGGTCATCGTCTTGTCAGTGATGATGTTGTTGAGATCCGTAAGGTCAGTGACGTAACACTGGTGGGATCTGCGCCGGATATCACACGTCACTTTATCGAACTTCGTGGTATCGGTATCATCGATGTAAAAACACTGTTCGGTGTTGAGAGCGTTAAGGATACCCAGTCTATCGATCTCGTGATCAAGCTTGAGGAGTGGGACAGAGACAAGGAATACGATCGTCTTGGACTGCATGAGGAGTATACAGAGTACCTTGGAAATAAGGTAGTATGCCATTCTCTTCCGATCCGTCCGGGCCGTAACCTGGCGATCATCGTTGAGGCAGCGGCTGTCAATCACAGACAGAAGAAGATGGGATACAATGCGGCAGAGGCTCTGTACAAGCGTGTACAGGCAAATCTTGCGAAAAAAAGAGAAAATCCGGATGACGAAGAATAAGAGAGGGTAAGAAATGGGAACATATTGTTTTGGAATCGATGTAGGTGGAACAACTGTAAAATGCGGACTTTTCCGTACGGATGGTACTCTTGTTGAGAAATGGGAGATTCCAACCCGTAAAGAAAACAATGGAGATCAGATCCTTCCTGATGTGGCAGCAGCAGTAAATGCCAAGATGGAAGAAAAGGGTATCTCCAAAGAGGAGGTGGAAGGCGTCGGGATCGGTGTTCCGGGACCGGTAAACTCCAAAGGCGAAGTATCACGTGCAGTAAATCTCTTCTGGGGATATAAGAACGTTGTGGGAGAGATGGAAGAACTTACAGGTCTTCATGCGGAAGCCGGAAATGACGCCAATGTAGCGGCATTGGGAGAGGCATGGAAGGGTGCAGCAGCAGGCTCCTCCGATGTGATTATGGTCACACTTGGAACAGGTGTAGGCGGTGGTATCATTGTTGATGGAAAGATCGTGACCGGACATCACGGAGCTGGCGGTGAGATCGGACATGCCAATGTGGATCATCATGAAACAGAATCCTGCAACTGCGGAAACAGGGGCTGTCTGGAACAGTATGCTTCTGCGACCGGAATTGTCCGCATGGCAAAAAAAGAGCTTGCAGCTTCCGGTGAGAACAGTGTTCTCAGAGATGCCGAAGAGATTTCAGCAAAAGCAGTTCTGGACGCATTTAAGGAGAATGATCCGGTAGCTGTAGCAACCATGGAAAAGGTCGGAGAGCAGCTGGGTGGTGCTCTTGCCATTATTTGCTGTGTGACAGATCCGGAGACCATTGTTATCGGCGGAGGAGTTTCCAAGGCCGGACAGCCGCTTATTGACTGTATCCGGAAATATTACAGAGAGTATGCTTTTGAATCCTGCAAGGATACTCCTATCGTGATCGCGACACTTGGCAATGATGCAGGAATCTACGGTGCAGCCAAGATGGTACTTTAACCGAACCAGGGAAGTCCCCTGCTTCAATTGCGAAAAGTAATAAGCGGTGGGTGGGACTTGCCTGAACTGATAAACTGCGAGACAGTAAGAAGTTATTAAAAGTAAAAAAAGTGGTTTCCATATTTCAGGAAACCACTTTTTTTATATGTTGTTTATGAAAGATACCTATAATGGAGATCATTCATAATATTCTACCGGATCTTCGCCGGTGTCATCGCCACCGGTATCATTGCTGTTATCATAGCTGCCGTCATCACCACCGGTGTTGTCGTCTGTTCCGGAATTGTCAGTATCATCACCGGTATTATCGGAACCGTCATCGGAATTGTCAGTATTGTCAGTGTCGGTGCTGTCAGTACTGTCCGGAGCTGCGCTTGGAATCGCTTCAGCTGCTGCATCGGTATCGGCGTCCGTATCTTCGTTATAATAATAGTCCTCTTCATCGTAATCGCTGCTGCCGTAGAAATGCTGATCACAGTATTCGGTGGGAAGACTGGAGATATCAAAATACTCTGTGATAGTCGGGCATCCGGATCTGGGAAGAAGACCGGTTTCTGCGCAGACACTGGCTTTTTCCACACTGGAAGGCATATCGAAATCTCTGTCCTCCAGGCCCTCGTGGATACGGGTCATAACCTTTTTCCAGAGATTTTTGTGGAAGTTACGGGCATCTTCCGGAATTTTTTCGTTGTTGTCATAGCCGGACCATACTGCACAGGTGTAGTACGGTGTGTAGCCTACGAACCACAGGTCATTGTAGTCCTCTGTAGTACCTGTTTTTCCGGCTACAGTCATATTGTCCAGCTGGCAGGCGGTACCGGTACCTTTTTTTACAACGTCTTCCATGGCGCTTGTAAGAAGATAAGCGGTACTGTCTTTGATCACAGATCTGGAAACGGAGGAGTTCTCGATCAGAACATTTCCGTCATGATCAAGGATCTGTGTATAATAGATCGGTTTGATATAGTTCCCGCCATTAGCAATGGCTGCATATGCAGCACAAAGTTCCACGTTCTTGACACCTTTGGTGATACCGCCAAGAGCAGTAGCCAGGTTGGCGTCACTCCAGATATTTCCGTTGGCATCTTTATCTGCCTCAGTTCCGTGAGCTAGTGTGGTGAAACCGAAATCATCCAGATATTTAAGGCCGAGAGCCGGGGTAACCTGCTCCAGGCATTTAACAGCTACAACGTTGATAGAATTCTGGATCGCTTTGCGGATGGTGGTCTCGCCGCCGTAGCTTCTTGAGGCGTTGTTGACAGGAGATCCGTCCGGGTATTCGTAAGGCTCATCCATAAAGGTTGTAGCAAGGGTATCGCCTTTTTCGTTCAGCGCCGGTGCATAGGTGGAAACGATCTTAAAGGTAGAACCAGGCTGTCTGGTCGTATCAGTGGCACGGTTCAGAGTCAGGCTGGCTGTTTTTTCACCACGGCCTCCGATCAGGGCTTTTACGTAACCGGTATGCTGGTCAATGACAGTCATGGAAGACTGTGGCTGTGGCGCAAAGTTTACACGCTCAGATACTACGGTGCTTCCGTCTGCCAGGATGTTAGCCTTGTATTGATCCACATACTGCTGACCTTCTTCAGGAGAATCAAAGAGAAGATCAAATTCCGGATCCTGATCACGGAAATACAGCTGCAGCATTTCTTTGCTGTAGTTTGTCTGTTTTCCATCCGGGCTTTGTACAGTCAGTGCATAATCCAGTTCATACTGAACATTGGCCGGATAGTTATCAGGGTTTGCATATTCCTCATCAAGGATCTGCTGCATGTTGGAATCCAGGGTTGTCATGATCTTCAGACCACCGCTGTAAAGAAGATTGGTAGCCTGTGTCTTGGTATATCCTTTAATGTTCATCAGGTCGCTGATGACCTGATTGGTAACCTCATCTTCGAAATACGTGTAAACGGTACTTTCTTCTTCGGTGTTCTCAAGCTGTGCGGCCTGGATACGGGAATAAACGTCATCATTCAGTGCTGCATTATATTCATCCTGTGAGATGTAATTCTGATCCAGCATGTGATCCAAGACTTCCTTCCGTCTCTTGGAGTTTGCCTTTGGATTGGTGATCGGATTGAATTTGGTAGGGTTCTGCGTGATGCCGGCAAGGGTGGCACATTCAGAAAGGTTCAGATCCCATACGTCTTTGTTAAAGTATTTTTTGGAAGCGGCCTGTACACCGTAGGAACCTGCACCCAGGTTAATGGTATTCAGGTAATTCTCAAGAATCACATTTTTGTCATATTTTTTTTCAATCTGTACAGCAAGGTACTGCTCCTGGAACTTACGTGTGAAACGTTCCAGCTGTGTGGATTCGTTGGTCCAGTCAGTGAAAACATTATTCTTCAGAAGCTGCTGCGTGATGGTACTGGCACCCTCGGAAAAGTTACCGGTGGTGATCGCCTTCATTCCGGCACGTGCGATACCGCGGACATCAATACCGTTATGTTCATAAAAACGCTCATCCTCAATGGCTACCACTGCATGCTGCAGACTGACCGGGATCTGGTCCAGGGAGACTGGAAGACGGTTGGATGTAGGGGCTGAAAGCTGTCGCATCTGTGTTCCCTGGTCATCATACAGGAAGGTTGCATATCCGAGAGGTGAAATATCCACATCGTTGACGTCAGGTGCTCCGGCGATCACGCCCCGGAAGGAGCCGATACCAAGGCAGACAACTATGACGCAGACTGCGATCAGAGCTGTAAATAAAACCCGGATAAACGAAACGTGTGCTCTTTTTTCCAGCATGGAAGTACGGGAGATCAGAGCATTCCGCTTCTTGGAAGTGGATCTTTTTCCGTAGTTCATAATATTCCTCCTTTATAATCCGTTTCATTATAACAAATATGAGATGTCAAATAAAGCCTTAAAAAAAATTTCACAATTCATGATATCTTATACATTGTGCAATGAAGATAATTATTATACAATAAAGAAAACTCTGCCTGAAACAGAGGGTTGGATATAGATAACGGAGGCGTAAACCATGCTGGAACATTATAAAACCATATACGAAGGCGGCGAAGGCGAACTTGTTGAAAAAAAATCCCGTTTCATCGCAACCGTCCGTCCTGTGGAAACAGAAGAAGAGGCCCTTGCCTTTATCGAAGAAATGAAAAAAAAATACTGGGATGCACGTCATAACTGCTATGTATATTCCGTAGGGATGAACCGGGAAGCCACCCGCTGCAGTGATGACGGAGAACCATCCGGAACAGCCGGAAGGCCTATGCTGGATGTGCTTCTGGGAGCCGGGATCTATAATGCGGCCATTGTGGTGACCAGATATTTTGGAGGTGTCCTTCTTGGGACAGGAGGGCTTGTGCGGGCATATTCCGGTGCAGTCCAGGCAGGATTGGCGGCAAGTACCGTCATTGAGAAGCATCATGGGATCTCTCTTCAAGTGACGACGGATTATACAGGGATCGGAAAGATCCAGTATATCGCAGGAGAAAGAAGTTTGCCGATCCTGGATTCCGAATATACCGACAAGGTTGTCCTGAAGCTTCTTGTGCCGGATGATCAGGTCGAAGAGGTGAAGAAGGCGATCACAGAAGGAACAAATGGAAGAGCCGGACTTGAGAAGGATGCAGAACTGTATTTTGCGAAAGTAAACGGAGAAGTGAAGACCTTCGAAAAGTAAAAGAAAAGAGAATGTCAGTATAAAAATACCCCGGGAAGAGGGCAGATGATCTGTGTTACAGTCTGCTCTTCGCGGGGCTTTTTTATTTCAGAAAATTATTCCTGTTAGCATTTCTCCGGTTCCGGATAATCCACACCAAAGGTATCAACAGTCATGGAGCTGATCTTCTGCTCGTCAAGAGGACGGTCACTGTAGTCCGTGTCTGTCTCTGCGATAGCATTTACAACATCCATGCCCTCAATGATCTGACCGAATGCAGCATAGCTTCCGTCAAGATGCGGAGCAGCCTTGTGCATGATAAAGAACTGGCTTCCGGCAGAGTTCGGATTCATGGCTCTTGCCATGGAGAGAACACCTGGTGTATGCTTCAGGTCGTTTTTGAAACGGTTCTGGGAGAACTCACCCTTGATGCTGTATCCCGGGCCACCCATACCGGTTCCGTCCGGGCATCCGCCCTGAATCATAAATCCGTTAATGACACGGTGAAAGATCAATCCATCATAGAATCCTTTCTTTACCAATGAGATAAAGTTATTGACCGTGTTCGGTGCAATCTCCGGATACAGTTCTGCTTTCATAATATCGCCATTTTCCATTGTAAATGTAACAACTGGATTTTGATTTGCCATAATAATAATTCCTTTCTGAATATCAAGTATATTCGTTATTGTATCCAGTCATTGCATAAAAGTCAACGTAAATTTTTTGCAAATGTACTATACAATGTATCAAAAAATGTGCTATAATACGACACAAAATGAAATAAGTGGAAAAAGGTATTTTGACACTCATATCAATATATAGAAAATGGAGAAAGAATAAAATGAAGGAAAAAATTATTACATTTGGTGAAATTATGCTGCGTCTTTCACCGGAAAACAGTGAGCGTTTTACACAGTGTCATTCGTTTGAAGCCGTATACGGCGGCGGAGAAGCCAACACAGCCGTTTCTTTATCCAACTTCGGTGTGGATGCGGCTTATGTAACCAAGCTTCCAAAACATGCAATCGGTCAGAGTGCAGTCAATGCATTGCGCCAGTACGGTGTGGACATCAGTAAGATTGTACGCGGCGGCGACCAGATTGGTATTTATTTTCTGGAAAAGAAGACCAGCCAGCGACCATCAAACGTTATTTATAATAGAAGCGGTTCAGCGATTGCACTGGCAGAAGAAAGTGATTTTGACTGGGATGCCATTTTTGCAGATGCAACATGGTTCCATTTTTCAGGAATCACACCGGCAATCAGCGATACACTGGCTAAGGTCTGCTTAACAGCCTGCAAAAAAGCAAAGGAAAAGGGAATGACCGTCAGCTGTGACTTAAATTACAGAAGCAAGCTCTGGAGCGGTGAAAAGGCAAACAAGGTTATGACGGAAATCTGCCAGTATGTAGATATCTGTATTGCCAATGAAGACGATGCGATTGGTATTTTCCAGCTTGAGCCGGTCGGAGAAGGCACAGAAAAGAACGAGTATATTGCAAAAGAACTCATGAAGCGTTTTCCGTTTAAAATGGTGGCAGCAGTTTGGCGTACAGAAACTTCTATCACAACCTTTAAGTTACAGTCTATGATTTATACAGACGGAAAGGCTTATTACAGCAAAGAATATTTCATGCACATTTTAGATTATATCGGTGCGGGCGATGCGTTCTGTGCAGGTCTGATTTATGCCTGCTTACAGAAGTACGATGCTCAGAAAATGGTTGAATTTGCAAATGCAGCCAGCTGCTTAAAGCATACCGTAAGCGGTGATTTCAACCTTGTTACGG
>OMGY01000452.1_pt1 | contig 47831 bp, 48 predicted proteins | sample 1674461 | NCBI WGS metagenome assembly OMGY01 (sample SAMN05578579, study PRJEB25193) | human gut metagenome | biome: Human Microbiome; feature: human-associated habitat; material: feces | host: Homo sapiens | place: USA:Birmingham | reverse complement strand
AGGCTCTGTTTTAAATGAAGGTTGATTATATATTAAATTTAAAAGGACACACTGCTGTGTCCTTTTTTGAGTATATATTATATTATAAAATTTATTGCAATTACCAAAAGTCCGCCAATAATTAAGGAAACTGTACTTAATCCTGCACTTATAGTAGTTTTTATATTATTAGTTTTATCTTTTTCCATTTTACTAACTTCGAGATTTGCATTAGCAATATATTGAGCATTATTTTGTCCAAGACCTTGCATAGATAATCCCATTGGATTTCCTCCAATAGAAGAAAGAACTCCTCCGATAACAAAAATTATGCCTTCAACAAAAAGTACATCTCTTAATTCATAATCTTTAAAATTTGTAATTATAAGTGCGACTCCAAATAATACTATACCCCAAATAATTCCGAAAATCACACATTTCCCAATAGTTTTTAATATACTTTTTTCCATAGATTTGCCCCCTTTTTTTATGAACTAATAAAATATTCATATCTTTATTATATATCAAATATAACATAACTAAAACATTTATTACATTGTTTTATATATATTAACTATTTATATAAATATTGGTTGTCGTTCCTTGAAGTCCTTTATCATAGTATAACTATGTGCTATATTACTATGAACTATCAAATTTTTATTTCGTATTGTTTCTTTTTCTGTACTAAATGTATTTATCCATTTATGCCACTTTAAATAGTTCTCAAGATATTTTGTAGCCACACCATTAAATTTCGCCATCCATCTCTTTAAATTAGAATGCAGACTATTTATGTGATTTATATGATATATATCTTCTTTGTGCCTACCTCTTTTAATTCTCTTGTGCTCTAATTTCATATCTGTAGCAAACTGAATATACGACTTATGAGAATCTGTGCATAGAATAGAATTTTCCCCTATACGATTACCATATAGACGTTCTAACTCATTAGCAGTAACTCTACCAGTACACAGTAATTCAATTATTATATTGCCTTCTCTATCAATAGCAGTACCTACACAAACTTGTTCTTTACTAATACCTCTTTTTTTAACTTGTTTACCTCTCTTACGAGAAGGTCTTGGCATATTAGCAGGTTTAGTTCCTTTATAAGAATAAGCAAAGAAAACTTCATCTGCTTCAACTACACCATCGACAGAGCCTATACCAAGAAATTCGCTAATACAATTAAGTATTTTATGTCTCCAGTAAAAAGATGTTGCAATATTAATTTCTACTTCTTCTGCTGATTTCCTTATAGAGTAACCATTCAACATACATTTAGCATATTTTAACCATTTATCTAAGCCCATTTTGCTTCTATAAGTAGCAGAGTTAGTCAAATCGGAGAATGATTTTTTACAATTTCTACATAAATATCTTTGCACACCATTTCTTTTACCATTTCTAACTACATCAGTACCATTACAATGACAACAAACTCTACCTTTAGAAAATCTCATTTCTTTAACTTCTTTAGTTACTTGTGCAACTTGAGAACCCAAAACAAGATATTCTTCTAACTGAGTTAGTAATTCTTGTTGTTCTTGTTCTGATAAGGCTTTTGCTTGTGATAATACTAATGCTACATTATTCATGGTGATACCTCCGAAAATTGATTATATCTATATTATAACCTACTTTCAGAAAAGTATCACATATCAACCACTATTTAAAACAGAGCCTAATAAAAATATGTAGACAACCTCAAACATATGTTTATTATTTATGAATTAGACAAATCTATTACTATTGATATTAAAGGAGGTTCAAAATGACAATTGCTAATTTAACAGATTGTAAGGATGAGTTAGTTACACTATATAACTTACTAAAACCAGATGATAATTTATATAATTGTGATGTATCTGCAATTATATATTACAATTCTTCTCAATACAAAAGTAAATTATATAAGTTCATAAAAAGCCTTACAAGCGAACAAATAGATATCTTAAACAAAGCTATTATTGTAGGTTATTGGATGTACTATGATATTACAAATCTTAAATATGAATATATTCAAAATCCTACTCTAGAAAATTCACATGTATATGATATTGAAAAATGGTGTTGAACACTTCGTAGTTCATCATCTTCAATAATATATATAAATATATTTTTAACTTCATATCTAGGTATATGTAATAAGCTATAAATAACTATTATTTTTAAAAGTTATCAAACTGATACTTTTACACTTATTTTTTATTCTAAGTAATAGTTTTTATGGACACAAAATAAGAGCATACTACTGCTCTTATTTTAATCAAATTTTTATATGATAATTTAATTTGTTCTATCTTATTTCTAATTTCATTATTCCTTTTTACCAAATATTTTATCCTCATATTGTTTTTTTAATTTGTAAAAAGTTGTTGACTTTAGATTTAACTTTTCCATAGCTTCTTTACTACTGATTTTCTTTGTTAACATTAAGTTATAGACTTCTTCCCAATTATCAGGATATTTAATAGCTTTTCGTCCTTTATATCGCCCTTGGCTCTTGGCTATGGCTATTCCTTCAAGTTGATGCTCCCTTTGTATATTTCGGTAAAACTCATTTATAGCACCAATCATAGTGACCATTAGTTGCCCCGTTGCATCGCTTGTATCAAAATTTTCTTTCAAGCTTACAAGTGTAACTTTTTTGGACTTCAAAAAATCTATTATATCCAATAAATCCTTGTTACTTCTGGCTATTCGTGAGAAATCTTTCACGTATATTACGTCTTTCTCCCTGCAAAAGTCTAGCATAGCTTGTAGTTGTGGACGGTTAGTGTCTTTTGCTGATGCTTTTTCAATGAAGAATTTTTCTATATTATGGCTTTTCATCTCTTCTTCTTGTCTCGCAAGGTTCTGTGTAGCGGAAGATACACGTAGATATGCTATATTCATATGCACCTCCTAATGTTTTTGATAATATTTACACAGTAGTTAATATCTATATATATTTTCTACTATTATGTCCGTTTGTATTCATAGACCCTAACAAAAAAATTTCGTTTTTAATAAAAATAACTCTAAACAAATATCAAAACAGTCCATTTTAATATTCATTTAGAGTATACTCTAAATGAATAATCTATATAATTGATTTATGAATGAATTTATTTTATAAAATTACTTCAACACCAGCTGCTATAACTCTGTCATACATACGTTGAAATTTATCTGCTAATTCTTTATTTTTCAAATCAGTTGCTACATACTTTAATTGTTCTTGCTTTAGTTTATTATTTGCAGAAGCTAGTTCTGATTCAAGTTTATTTATCTTTATATTGGCATTGATTAATTGTCTTTCTAACGACATAGCATATTCTCTAGTGTATTTTTCTTCTTGCTCTCTAACAAGTATTTTAACTTCTTTATATTTACCTATCTTATGTTTCTTTAATACTGCTTGAACATGTGGCTTACTAAATGTTGACCTTGCTAAATCGGTTTCCTGCATCAAATTTGCTATGGTTATTGAACCATAACCTAAATCCTTCAACATTTGGATAGCTTCTTCTATCTTTTTAACTGTTTCTTTTTTTTGGTCTTCTTGCTTCTTTTTTAGTTTTTCTGGAATACTTCTAGACATTATGCTTCCTCCTTTATGGTCTTAAGTATTCTATCTCTTATTTTAGTATGAATTTTTAAGTTATACTCAGCATTTTCTAGGCTAGTAGGTTGGTTTTGAGTTTTATAGTATTCAACCTTTTTGCTCCATTCATCAACTTCTTTTTCAAAGTATGGTAAATCGTCACAGTCAGGTATATAAAATTCACAATCTTCAAGACAACGATATTGATGCTTACATTCCTCATTATCACTACATATACCTAATTTCATCTTATGTTTTCTCAAATCTCTTAGTAACCTTTTCTCTAACATTGGAGTCATGTTCATTATTTTACCTTGAAAATAAACTGGTTTATCCATTTCTTCTTCTCTAGTAACTTTAAAAACATTTTCTTGGCTTTGTAATATTTGTTCTCTTGTAGGGTGATTATAGTTTTTTAAAATCATTGAATCATTTTTGTGGTGGGTTATAGCTGCAACATCACCAGTTTCAAATCCGCCATCAGGACTCAGTCTGTCTGTAATTCCATTGTGTCTTAGATTATGCGAAGAAAAGTGAGCCAGATTACCCTGTTCATCTCTTATGTTATATCTTTTACAAACGTTTTTTATAAAATGTTTAATAGAATATTCACATGCAACCATTATTTCTTTCTTTTCAAAATATTTAATTTCACCACCAGTATATCTTTTTACTTGGAACTTATGATAGGTGAAGAAATATCCTTTTAGTTCTTCTGGTAAATCATCTTGTAAACTTTCTGCTACTTCCTTCTGTTGTTCTAATATATTGCGAAAAAAGTTACATTCTACACTTTTACTTTTAAATCTTAATACTCTTAATTCTGGTTCAAGATATCCTCCATTCTGTTTATACATATGTAAGGTGAGGGTCCACCCATCTTTAATTGCTTTTACGCAATCAATAGGAATTTTATATATTTCTTCTATTCTAGAAGGTATAAATCTTAATATCCAATAAGCTGCTCTCATTGATATAGGAATTGATTCATCTTTATATAATTCATCTAATTGATTTGTAACATAATCTGATATGTATTTAGCGTCATCATATCTTTTCTTTTCAAATGGGTTTTTATCTACAATATTTGTTTTAAAGTAACCATTCGCACCTTTCATCTTGATGTAGAAATTACTTACAGCAGACCACTTACTATGTTTTGTGTCATCTGAAAATCTACTTGATTTTCTCAAATACTCTTTATATTTGTTAAGGTGTGTTATATTAACATATTCCAAAGGAACTGAATTACAATATTCTTCTAAGAACAAAAAAAAAGTTTTCATGTCATCAATATTTAATTTTATTGTTTTTACTGAACTATTATAGCAATACATCGCTAATGCAAAATACCTTGCCCAATCTCTATACTGCCCTGGAATTCCTGAAAAGTAGATAGTATACTTTTTAACGGAATCTACTACAACATTTTTTGCTAATTTATCACATACCCAGGTCTGAGCATAAAAATCAATTTCATTATTAGATAAATCTTTAAGGCATTCTTTTAATTCTTCTAAATTATCATTTTTAAAATCAAATGGTATGAATACCTCATATGTATTATTCATTTATTGTTCTCCTTCATTGCATTTTTCATTTATTTTATCTATGGCTTCTTGATATAATTTAAATTCATAAAGAATATGTTTATATTCTTTATATTCGGAATATTCTCCTGTCGAAATATTATTTTTACTATAATACTCTATAAGGTCATTTAGTTCCCTTTTTCTATCGTCTCTTAGTTTTATCCATTCTGATATAAATGGCTTTCCTGTACATATTCTAGGGCACTTTTCACACACACTTGCCCCTGATTGTTTATCACATTTACCACTTGCTATAGGCTTAGAACAATAACCTAACGGAACACGTCTGTAATTTGTTACAAAGTCTATATATAGGCATTTTTTCTCTTCTTCAGAATATTGCCTTAGATTTTCCTCTCCAATATCTATTCCAAATCTCTTTTTAAAGAACTCATGATTTAAATTTTCAAGTCTTTGTTCATTAATTTCTTTGTAATATCGATTTAATGTTTTTAGAGTATTATGTCCTAAGACATATGCTATTTCTGAATCTGTAGCATTATTTTCTTTCATTAAAGAAACTAATGTTTTTCTAAATTGTCTTGAAGTAAAATGCCAAAGAACTCCGTCATAATCTGCGATATTGTACTTTTGTACAATTCTATTCAATGCTTTTATAAATCCATTTCCGCTAATTATATTAGGTCTTAAAGCTTGATTTTCTTTTGGAATGTTTAAGAATATATATTGGGAATTGTACTTTTCTCTTAAGTTCTTTGTAGCCTCCTTTTGAGCTTGGATTTTATTAGCTAATCCCTGTGTGATTATTACTTCTTCATACGGCAATTTCCCCTTTTTCTTATTGTAATATTCAATCTTATATGGCTTGTATTTAAGTATCATTACATTCTCATATCGAGATGGCTTTAAACAATTATCTTCTAATTTACATACTGAAGATAACCTCATTCCTGTAACTTCAAAGATTTCATACATTAACTGGTGTATTGGATTCAACTCGATTGTATGCTTATCCATTTGCTCTAATATTATATCAGGAATTATATCTGTTCTCTTTGCCATTCCATCAAGATTTTTATAAGTAATAGTGAATGGATTTAATTCTGGAACTAACGTTCTCAAAGTATTTTTTTTGCCGTATTTAATCAAAAATTCGACTATTTGACCTAGCTTACATACAGTTTTACTTATAGTGGCAACGCTTCTTTTTCTTTTTGTATTATATGCTCCTTTCACATATAAATCTTGTTGAAGATAGTTATTTAATGCTTGAATAGCAGGTATGTTTATCTTAGCAAATGAATCACATGCTTTATTTCTGTTATATAAAAAATTTACGCTCTTCTTAATTAGAGAAAGTGTATTATTATTTTTAATTCTATATGTACATTCATCCATCATATATAGTTTAATTTCATACCTAAATTTTTCTGATTCTATATCATCAAATTTAAAGGTTCTGTACTTAACTACAGGACCTTCCATGAAGAAAATGGTCCAGTTATCACTATTAAGATTAATTTCATCTCTATTGCCTTCTATAAGCTTTTTAGCATACAAATCATATAAAGATTCTATATATTCACGAATTTCTTTACGTTCTTTTTTAAACTTTTCTATTATATAATGTGAATTTATTACCCCCCAAATGCAGTCTGTATTAAAAGTTTCGAAATTCATCATCCGTCTTTGAGCTAGATAATAATCCATCCTTTTTGTAATAAATTCCTGCTTTGTAGTAATATTCATTTCCAAAAACTTTTCCATAACCGCTTGGTCTGTCATTAAACAGCGGTCTATACTTCTTAGTGGTGTGTTATTTTTCACACAATTACTTACTAATGATTCGCAAAGCTTATTATACTGTTCATGGGCAATACTAAATATACTTTCACCTTCATCCCATGCATGAAGATTTGTGCCTCCAATTATTGCTTTAGATATTACTGAATTTACTACTTGAACATTGCCTATTTTGGGGTTCTTAAGACTTCTTTCATATAATCCATCTATTAGCATATAATAGACATATTCTTCAAAATTATCTTTATTACTTATCATGTATTTGTTAACCATATCTATAACAATAACTGTGTCAAATATCTCTCCATATAAATCCTTTAATGGTTTCCTATTTTCTATAAAACCTTTAAATATTTCATATCTAATTTCTTGACCTATAGAATTAATCTTATCTATGAACTTTTTTGCATTCTCATGATGTCTATAAAGCTCAGTTGTTTTAGAAACATATGGTGAATTTGGTGCTATTAATGGGTATACCCTATTAGATATTAAGCGAACTTGATTACCTAAAGATGTTGTTGAATTATTTTTAGCATAATCTATATATTGGTAGCAAAAATGTCTTATATAATTAACTATAATTTCTTCATCCATACTATAAATTACTTCAAATATTTCATTAATTGGTTTATTTTTTTCAATTTGTGCAAGTGGCTCTTTCATTAATATGGATTTCTTTATGGATGCAATAAAATTTCTTTCTAACATTGTTTATACCTCATTTTCAGTTTCATCGCTAGCTTTAATTCTGTTTATTTTTTCCTGTGCCATAAGTCCTAGTTCCTCATTTTGATGGTCTTTATAATATTTTATTGTATTTATATTTTTCCACCCCATATTTTGAGCTATTTGGTGGTCTGTTAAATTCAATTCTGGATGCCTTGCCTGTACTTTAAGATATTCCATAGCTTTGCTGCTTCTACCGCTGTGTGTCCTTATTTGGTCTTCTGGTAATCCTGCTCTTTTAGCTGCTTTCTTTAATATCTTAAGAAAATTATGATATCCTACAGGTTCACCTTGGTTTACTCCTTTATTTATATTAATAAATAAATAAGGTGAACGTTTCTTTGAGCTATATTCAGCTTCTTCCCTTTCTCCTATTAAGTATTCATCTATTATGTCACAAGTCTTCTTTGAAAGTTTTACAGTTCGCAATTGCCTACTCTTGGTTCTTGAAGGGGTAATACTTCGATTTTTAACATCATAATCTTTACGTTGTACACTAATTACTTCGTCAATTCTCATTCCACCATCTAAAGTGCATAGGAAGATGGCTTTATCTCTTTTTTTTCTAAGGTTACTAAGCAAAGCCTCAATCTCTTCATCAGTATACCATTTTATGTACTCTCTTGATTCTCCTAATGAATACAAGTGTTTTGAGACTATTTCTTCGTAGTCTATTGAACCTATTTCCGCATACAAAAAAGATGATTTAACATATCTTTTTTCTTTATAAAAAGATATATTTAAATTAATATTTCTTCTTGTTAACCATTGATAAAAAGCTTTTATAACAGAAATATCATCCATTATTGTTTTAAAATTAATTGAACTTTTCATTAATGTTAGATTATCGTTTCCACCATAAACTCTAAACTTTATATAGGATTCAATTACGTTGTTATTTGCTTCTATATAATGAAGATTTCGTCCATTTAAATAATTTAAGTATCTGCTCATTATATTACTATATTTTCTTCTGGTATTCTCCGAATCATTTTTTGTGTCTAGAAATTCATTTACTTGAAATACTGGTAAACCGTTATCAACTACATAATATGTGGTTGCTTTGTTGTTTACTATATCTTTAGTTTCAACTTTTATACTTTTGAACCTTTCTTCATCAAGTACACTTAGTAATGCATCTCTTTCACCTACTATATCTCGCAGGTCTAAATATTTTTTAATTCTTCCACCGTATGTGCTTCTTTTAATCTTCTCCTTAGTTCTAATGTCATACACATTATCTGATAGGTTTATCATTCTACACTCTCCCTCCTCTTTCTTTTGTATTCTTACTTTTTTATATTTTCTATTATTGATTTGCTTTAACATAAACATTTGCTATTGTATACATAAATAAAAAAGTACTATATAGTGTTCATTATACCCTTTATTCACTATATAATACCTTCTTTTATATTCTTTCTTATCTCTCTTATATTCATATTTTTCTCTTATCTATTCTCATTATTTTATTCTTATCTTATATATGCTAATATTATAGTAGTTAGTAAGTTAAGATAACACTACCTGGAGCTGCTACTACTAAAGTGTTCTTATCTTTTATATTAATAGCTTTCACCTGATAACTGTCTAATAATATCTTCATATGTTCTCCTTTAAGTTATTTATTTTAATTATCTCCATAATTATTATATAAATAACTATATTGTAATAATTTATATATAGTTGTACAATAACTTTAGGTATTTTTCAATAAAGGAGATAAATATGGAAAATTTAATGAGATTTGATGTTACCAATGAAAGAAATCTTACTATGTTAGTAGATTTTTATGAATTAACAATGGCTAATGGCTACTTTAATAAGGGTGTTCAAGATAGAATAGCTTATTTTGATATGTATTTTAGAAGAGTTCCTGATGGCGGTGGATATTGTATAATGGCTGGTGTAGATCAGCTTATTGAATATTTAAATAACCTTTCTTTTACAGAAAGTGATATAAAATATTTAGAAGAAAAAAATCTTTTCTCTGAGGAATTTTTAGATTACTTAAGAAATTTTAAGTTTACTTGTGATGTATGGGCTATTCCTGAAGGAAATCCTGTATTCCCTAATCAACCTTTAGTAACTGTTAGAGGACCTGTTGTTCAAGCTCAATTTATTGAAACTATGATTCTTTTAACAATTAATCATCAAACTTTAATTGCTACTAAAGCTAATAGAATTTGTAGAGCTGCTGATGGTAGAACTGTTATGGAATTTGGTTCTAGACGAGCTCAAGGCTATGACGGTGCTATTTACGGTGCAAGAGCTTCTATAATAGGTGGATGTGATTCTACAGCTTGTACAATTGCTGATAAATATTTTAATATTCCTGCAGTTGGAACAATGGCGCACAGCTGGGTTCAATTATTCGATACTGAATATGAAGCATTTAAATCATGGGCAGAAACTTATCCTGATAATTGTTCTTTACTTATTGATACTTATAATGTTCTAAAATCTGGCTTGCCAAATGCTATTAAAGTATTTGATGAAGTATTAGCCCCTCTTGGGAAAAGACCTACAGGAATAAGAATAGATTCTGGAGATATAACTTACTTAACTAAAAAATGTAGAAAAACTTTAGATGCTGCAGGTTATCCAGATTGTAAGATAATAGTTTCTAACTCACTTGATGAACACATAATAAGAGATGTGTTAGCTCAAGGAGCTTGTATAGATTCATTTGGGGTTGGTGAAAGATTAATAACAGCTAAATCAGAACCTGTATTTGGAGGCGTATATAAACTAGTTGCTGTAGAAAAAGATTCTACCGTGATTCCTAAAATAAAAATTAGTGAAAATAGTGAAAAAATAACTAACCCTGGCTTCAAAAAAATATTTAGATTATTTGATAAGACTACAGATGTAGCTATTGCTGATGTTATTGCCTTAAATGATGAAGTAATCGATGAAAGTTCTGAATTAGAAATTTTCGATCCTGTTCATACTTGGAAAAGAAAGAAAGTTACTAATTTCTATGCAAAAGATTTATTAGTTAAAATCTTTGATAATGGTAATCAAGTGTACACTTCACCTTCTGTACTTGATATTAAAAAGTTTTCAAAACAAGAAACTTCAAAGTTATGGCCTGAAATTTTAAGATTCGAAAATCCTCATACTTACTACGTGGACCTTTCACCTAAACTTTGGAATTTAAAACAAGAGTTATTAATTGAAAAATCTAAGTAAATTAAAAGAGTCACCGAGAAAACACTCAGTGACTCTTATTTATTCATCTTTATACCCTATATAAGAAGGTATCATATATTCTAGCTTAGTATTTTGAGAATATGCAAAATCCTCATCAAGTATATCCTTAAAAACAACCTTTTCCTCTGCTAAATGTTCAATAAAAGGGCAAATTTCATTGTTATTTAGAGCTGGACTCATTGGACACTCATTACTACAACTAACTTTTTCCCTTCTGCTTGACCAAAATGGACATTTACTCATAACCCATACCCCCACTTACCTGTAAACTAAATCACATACTTATTATATATGATTTTTATCAATAAATAAACACTTCCACATATTTTTATGACATTTTACAAAAATTTTACTTTCGATAAATATTAATTTGATATCTCACTATTTTATACTATTTATATATAATATAACATAATTTCTCATTAAATCAATATTTTTATAATATTTCAATAAAAAAAGAACTAATTTCTCATCAAAATTAGTTCTTTTTTACTATTTCTTTTTTTCTATCTCTTTAATGCTGAGTTCTTAACTACAGAAATTTTAATTATTTCATTTTGGAATGCTTTTAATAAAGCTTTTTCTAAAACCTTTTGTTGATCAAAGTTCTCAATATCTTTACATTCAGCAAAAACTTTATTTAATTCACCATCAACATTAGTATAAGTTAATGTAACATAAGGTTTTTCATACTCAACATTAACTATTTTTAATCCCCATGATATTTGTGCATAATCCCCGTCAAGAGTTAATTTAGTTAAAGATTTTAATTTTTCATTTTCTTCGCTAGGATCATTAATTATTAATAATTCATCGCCTACTTTATATTTTGCCATAAAAATTCTCCTCCTTAATTTAAACATAATACTAAACTTTATATTATGCAATTTACATCTTTTATATGTGCAAATTAATTCTTCTTATAAAATATCACAATGTGTATATATTTACAATATTATTTTATTTATACCACTTTATTAATTAATAAATATTATTGACAAAGAATAATATTTTCTTATATAATTATATTAAATAAATATAGGAAGGTGTCATTAATGGATGATATAATTTTAACATTTAAAGAAAAGAAATTAAAATTAACGCCCCAAAGATTAGCTGTTTATCAATATTTAAAAAGCACAAGTGAACACCCTTCAGCCGAAACAATTTATAAAGCATTACAACCTAACTATCCAACAATGAGTCTTGCTACCGTTTACAAAACTCTAAAAACCTTAGTTGAAATAGGATTGGTTCAAGAATTAAATGTTGGTGAAGGAAACTTTAGATATGATGGAAACTGTAGTGAACATGGTCACATACAATGTATTCAATGTGGTAAAGTTGATGATTTATGCGGCATAGATTTTTCACCATTAAATAAAATGGTTGAAGAAAATACTCACTATAATGTAAAATGGAACAAACTTTTCTTCTATGGATTATGTAAAGATTGTCAGTAGTATTCTACTGACTTTTTTTCTTGCTTAAAGTTATTTATTGTATAGCAATCACATATACTTTACTGAGGTGATGCTATGTTTAATTTTAATTTACAAAAAAAGAACTTTTTAAAATTAATACCATTAATTTTTTTTGTAATCATTTTAGGATTATATTTAAATACATACATGAGAAATTCACAAACTCTATCAAATGCATATAATAGCAATAAAAATAATCAGGAATATGATTTTGATGGCGATGGCGAAAATGATGAGTTATCCATTATCTCTACCAATTCAACTTATTCAATAAAAATTAAAAACTCTCTGGGAGAAACATTATTAAAAAGTAACGAATTTGACTATTCTTTACTTGATATTTCTCCATCTTGCACTATAAAAATTTCATACATAGATTTGAATAGAAATAAGATTCCCGAAATAATAATAAGTGGATTAAAAAACAACAAATCAACTTTTTATATTTTTAAATGGGAAAATAATAGCTTTCAAGAAATATTTTTTACTCAAAATAATATATTATCTATTTTAGACTTTAACAATTCGAAAACCCCTAAAATTTATACAACATCTTCTTCTAAGGGTGATGAAGCTACAGAAGGCTATATTTTAAATTCTACCACACTGAAAGATATTAGTTTTAGTTCACCAAAGATACCTTCACTTAATTCTATTCAATTATTAATAGACTGTGTTGAGGCTGATTATGAGCTCGATGATGCTCCAGATATATTTACCTCTACAATAGAAAGTGATCAATTAGGACTATTATGGAATTTAGATAAAAGTAATTATAGATATTCATTTCAAAAAGCTTATTGTTATGATACTACTTGGAATGAATCTGGTAATACATCTTCATTATGTTGGATACTATCTTTCGAGAAAATCAATTTTACTAGCTCTGATTCAAAACCAAAAGAACTCCTCTTATATGTTACTGCAGAAATAGATGAATCAAATCAATTTAAAATATCTTCCATAATAAAAAAGTAATATAAAAGGCCGCTAAAAAAAGCGGCCTAAAAGGGGGATGGGGGGGGTTTAGCTTAATGAAGATTTCTCTTCATTCGCTATAGGAGAATACTCTCCGGTACATTAATAGTATTAACCTTTTACTCAATTTTATACACCTTTAAAATTTTATTACTCATCAAATATACCATCGTTATACATAGTAATTACCCTATCGATGAATCTACCTCTCTCGCCACCTACAATACTTCTAATAGCTCTAAGCATTTGAATATTCTCATCATTTCTTTCTCCTTTACCAGCAAAACTTTCATTTGTAGTAAAGTTTAAATCATCATCTATAGTATTAACATTCTCATTATTTGAAGAATATTGATTGTTATCATTTGAATTATTTCTTATATTTGATTCATTTCCCATATTGTTTATATTCCCCATTAAATTTCCCAAGTTTAAATTATTAAAATCAAATCCTTGTGTATTCATTGATTGTAATAAACTATTTATTTGATTCATATCAATATTTCCAAACATACTACTTAATAATTGATTAGGGTTTATACCAAATGGTCCATTATTATATGTTGGTCTACTATTAGTATTGGCATTTACGTTAGCATTATTTCTATTATCACTTGTACCTTCACGTCTAGTATCGCTTCTATTTTTATGCTTACGCTTGGACATATAAGTACCTCCAAATTATTTCTTTACTCCATTATATGTAATTAAACTGTATATGTTTATAAAAAAGGATATTTTTTTGGAGGGTCATAAAGACCCTCCATCCTCTTAACTAGCAGCAGCAGTCACTTTCACAGCAGCAATTGCTTCCTACGGTATTTCCTCCAAATAGATTTCCATAAGATCCACCACATAGTAAGAATAATAAGATTATTAAATATGAGCAATTATTATTAAGAAGTCCTGATCCACAAGCAATTAATAAAAATATAATTGGTGCTACACAATTATTTAATCCACCAAAAACATTTCCACAGCATGATCCATAATTGTTAGCTGTAGCATTATTGCAGCAACAAGGTTCACAACATTCTTGACAACAACATTTCTTATTTCTCTTCTTTGACATAATTATTCCTCCTTCCTACTAAGCTATAGTAGAGATCCATTGCAGTTTGTATTAAATCCATTATTTCCACAACCAAAAGTACCATTACATAAGAATAATATTACAAGTAAGAATAAATATCCTCCACCACAGAATGATCCATTATTATAAGCATTATTATAAGAATTATTACAACAGCAATTATTTGAAGCTGTATTTCCACAGCAGCATCCTGTATTAGCAGTTCCACCTTGTCCAGCATAGAATAAAATTAATAATATCCAAATCCAGCTACCAAAACCACAACCAGTAGTTAAAAAATTATTTCCAACAGGTTCTGATGCAGAAAAACTAGGACAATCCATGTCATTCAATTCATCAATCATATCATGCATACTAGGCATCTTTACATTCCTCCTAATGATTTATTTTTTTGTTTTTATACTATATACTATTCTCTTTATTTTCATTTGACACTATTTTCCCTTCCCATCCAATAATTTTTTTATCTTTTTCTCCAATAAAAAAACTACCCTTTCACAGGTAGCTTTTTTATTAAACTGACTTTGCCTCTTCTGATAAATCTTCAAAAATATTATTTATTAACTCATCTTTTCCCTTTTTATTTAATGAAGAGAAGAAATAAAATTTATCAGTACTTCCAAGTCCAAGTGTTTCTTTTATTATTTTTTTACTCTTACCTAATTCATTATTAGATAATTTATCACTTTTTGTTGCAATTACAATGCAATCATAATCAAAGTGCTTTATCCACTCATACATCATGATATCATCAGCTGTTGGTTTATGCCTTGAATCAACAAGTAAAATTACTCTTTTTAATTCTTCTCTATCAGTTAGGTACATTTCAATAGTTTTACCCCAACTTTCTTTTTCCTTTTTAGAAACTTTAGCATATCCATATCCCGGTAAATCAACTAAGTAAAAATCATTATTTATTAAGAAAAAATTAATTAATCTTGTCTTACCAGGCGTTTGTGAAACTTTAGCAAGTTTTCTTCTATTTGTTAAGGCATTTATTATTGAACTTTTACCTACGTTAGATCTTCCAACAAAGGCAATTTCATTTCTACCATCTATAGGATATTGATTCCTTTTAACAGCAGATATAATAAATTCTGAATTTTTAATTATCATTATCATCAACTCCGATTAATGCATTTTGTAATACATCCTCAACCTTGTCAGCAAAAATTAAATTTAATTTCCCCTTAATTGAAGATGGTATTTCTTTTACATTCTTTTTATTATCTTTTGGTAAAATAACAGTCTCTATTCCTATTCTATGTGCTGCTAAACATTTTTCTTTAACTCCACCAATAGGTAATACTCTTCCTGTTAATGTTACTTCTCCAGTCATAGCTACACTACCTTTAACTTTTTTCTTAGATAATGCAGATACTAAAGCAGTAACCATTGTCACTCCTGCAGATGGGCCATCCTTTGGTACCGCACCTTCTGGAACATGAATGTGAATATCATTCTTTTTATAAAATTCTGCTGGAATATCATACTTATCAACATTAGCTCTAACGTAACTATATGCTGCCTTTGCAGATTCTTGCATAACAGATCCTAATTGTCCTGTTAATTCTAACTTACCGCTTCCCTTCATTACTGCAACTTCAACTGGTAATGTATCTCCTCCATATGCAGTCCATGCTAACCCGGTAACAACTCCAACCTTATCTTCTTTTTCTTCTTTATCATACTCAAAAACTACTGGTCCTAAATACTTTTCTAACTTACTTGAAGAAACAATAATACTCTTTTTATTTGTTTTTATTAACTCAGTAATACTTTTTCTAACAACCTTATTAATTTGTCTTTCTAAAGATCTAACTCCAGATTCTCTAGTATAACCATTAATAATTTCTTTAATTGCGTTATCTGATATCTTTATTGCATTATTTTCAACATTACATTCATCCATTACCCTTTTTACCAAGTAATTCTTTGCAATATTAAATTTTTCATCATAAGTATATCCTGAAACCTGTATTATTTCCATTCTATCTAAAAGAGCATGTGGAATAGTATCCAATGAATTTGCTGTTGTTATAAACATTACATTAGATAAATCAGTTTCAACTTCCATATAGCTATCTCTAAATGTTTTATTCTGTTTTGGATCTAATACTTCCAATAAAGCATCAGCAGGATTTCCCTTATAATCATTACTTAACTTATCTATTTCATCTAATAGTATTAGTGGATTATTAACCTTAGCTTCTTTTAAAGCAAAAATAAGTCTTCCTGGCATAGCACCAATATATGTTCTTCTATGCCCACGAATTTCAGCTTCATCACGAATACCACCTAATGAAATCCTAACAAACTTCCTATTTAATGATTTAGCCACAGATTCAGCTATTGAACTTTTACCAACTCCAGGAGGTCCTACTAAGCAAAGTATAGGGCCCTTTAAAGACTTTGTATATTTCTTTACTGCTAAATATTCTAAAATTCTTTCTTTAACTTCATCTAAACCGTAATGCTCATTATCTAAAATTTCTTCAGCTTTTTTAATATCAAATGAATCTTTCGTAGCTTTATTCCAAGGAATTGCTACTAGCCAATCAAGATAATTCCTTATATTGTTAGCCTCACTTGAATTTGATGTTTTTAATCTCGATAATTCATATTCCGCCTTTTCTTTTACTTCTTTAGAAAGTTTAAGCTTTTTTAATTGCTGCGTATATTTGTTTATTTCTTTTGACTCTTCATCTTCTCCTAGTTCATCTTGAATAGCTTTAATTTGTTCTCTTAAGAAATATTCCCTATTACTCTTATCAATCTTACTCTTAACTTTATTGCCTATTTCTTTTTCAATTTCAACTATTTGAATTTCTTCATCAATAAACACAAGTAACTTTTCTATTCTTTCATAAACATCTATAGTTTCTAATATTGATTGCTTCTTTTTATCATCTAATTGAATATAAGCGGCTATTAAATCAGTAATCTTACTTAAATTCTTCTCTTGCTCCATCATTTTAAGTACTTTACTATCATCACCTTCTGTTGAGTAAATGTACTCTGCAAAGGCTTTTCCTAACTGATTTCTGAAAGCTATATCTTCATTACTTTCAACTTCAGTTGCTTCTTCTACTATTTTTTCAATTTTAGCTTGTAAGAATTTTTCCTTTTCTTCAAACTCTAATAGTGTAGCCCTTTCAAGCCCTTCAACTAAAACCCTTGTAGTTCCTTTTGGCAACTTAAGTATTTGTTTAATTTTACATATAGTTCCTATACTATACATATCGTCTTTACTTTCTGGAATTTCTACTTCAGGGTCTTTTTGTGTAACTAAGAAGATTTTGCTTTCATTTAACATTGCTTCTTCAAGAGCTGCAATAGACCTTTCTCTTCCAATATCAAAATGTATAATCATATTGGGAAAAATAGTAATACCTCTAAGAGGTATTAACGGTAATAAAATAGAATCAGTATTCATTTTCCCCCTCCATTCTAATCATCATAAATAAAATATCTAACTTTTAAATTATACACGTAAAACTATTTTTTTTCAACTTTATACTAATTCTCATATTAATTTATTACCGTGAAGGTTTAAATAAGAAAAACAAATGACAAATACCTATAATCAGCATTTGTCATTTAACTCTTTATAACTCCTTTGCCTTTGCTGAAAGAATATCAATTTTTGTTTTATCATTATTTAATATACACACGTCTAATACCTCTTTTATATTAGAAACTTTAATCACATCAATTCCTTCATAATTCAAAAATGATTCATTCCAGTTATCAGCTGGTATTATAACTCTATTTGCCCCTGCTTTTTGAGCTGCTAATATTTTTGCATTAACACCACCTATAGGATTAACCGTACCTAAAAGACTAATTTCTCCTGTCATCGCAACTTTATTATCTATAGGTAATTCTAATATAGCACTATATACAGCAGTAGCAATTGCTATACCTGCTGATGGTCCATCTACCGGTATACCTCCTGGAATATTAATATGTATATCATATTTATCACATTTTAAATCATATATATTATTTAAAGCGGTTAATACATTTTGTATTGAAGAAAATGCGGTGCTTTTTCTTTTTACTTTCCTATTACTCATAGTAATTTCTTCTTCTTCAATAATACCTGAAATCTTTAACTCCCCTGCCCTACCTTCTATCTTCTTTGCCGTTGCTTCTATTTCCATAAGCATTCCAATATTAGCTCCATGTACAGCTAACCCATTCACCACACCAACTTCTGGTCTATCTGAAATTTTCTTTTCTTGTATTTCTGTATATTGACCATTTTCTATTACCCACTTAATATCATCCTCAGTAATATAATCTCTTTCTTCATTAATAGCAATTCCTGAACACAATTGAATTAAATTAACTACTTCTCTTCCATTGTTACAAAATCTACTTATAAGATTTAATCCCTTATCAGAAGTATTTAACCCAACTTTACTAATTGCTTTTTGGGCAATTTCCCTTATTTCATTTGGTTGCAAGCCTCTAAAAAACACTTCAACACATCTTGATCTAATAGCCGGAATTATTTCATCTGGACTACGTGTTGTTGCCCCAATCAACCTAAAATCAGCTGGTAATCCATTATCAAATATTTCTTTAATATAAGTCGGCATATTAGGATCTTCAGAACTATAGTAGGAGCTATCTAAAAATACCTTTCTATCCTCTAAAACCTTTAGTAGTTTATTCATTTCAATAGGTTGCAACTCACCAATTTCATCAATAAATAATATTCCTCCATGAGCTTTTGTAACTGCGCCTGGTTTAGGTTGAGGTATTCCAGCCACTCCCAAAGCACCTGCCCCTTGGTAAATAGGATCATGCACTGATCCTATTAGAGGATCTGCAATTCCACGCTCATCAAATCTAATTGTGGTAGCATCAATCTCCACAAATTTAGCATTTTCTTTAAATGGTGATTTTTCCTTTCTCTTGGCTTCTTCCAGTACTAATCTTGCAGCAGCAGTCTTACCTATTCCGGGCGGTCCATAAATAATAACATGTTGAGGGTTAGGACCACATATGGCTGCTTTCAAAGCTTTAATCCCATCTTTCTGACCAATAATATCATCAAATGAAGTTGGTCTACTTTTCTCAGTCAAAGGTTCTGAAAGCTTTATCCTTCTCATTTTCAAAAGTTTTTCCATTTCTTTTTTATTTTCTTTATCAACTACAACAGTTCTAGAACGAGTAGCTTTATTGCTATTAAATAAGTATATGATAAATAGAACCATCATTATAGTTTGTAAAATAATCATTATCTCACTCATGAATTTATATCCTCCCTTTTTTTCTAAACTCTCTTTGTATTATTAACCTATAACTGTTCTATTATTCCATAATATGTAGCAATAAATATTATTTTTTCTATATTAAGGGTATCGTTCAAAAATAAAAAAAAATCACCTCTAGAAATCTAGAGGTGATTTTTTTAAGCAGTTTCCATGCCTTTTCTTTTTTTAGCTTTTTTAGTTTTTAAAACAGGTCTAACTTCATTTTCACCAAGTCTAATTAATTCTGGTAACTTCTTAGATTTAATTGAATCCTCAGTTATAACAACCTTACTTATATTTTCGTCTGATGGTACATCAAACATTACATCAATCATTATATCTTCAACAATTGCTCTTAATCCTCTAGCACCTGTTTTTCTTGCTATAGCTTCATCTGCAATAGCTTTAAGTGCATCTTCAGTAAATTCTAACTCTACATTATCTAATTCAAACAATTTACTATATTGTTTTACTAATGCATTTTTAGGTTGACTTAAAATATTAATTAATGCATTTTGATCTAATGATTCTAGAGAAACTACCATTGGTAATCTTCCTACAAATTCAGGGATTAAACCAAACTTCAACAAGTCCTCTGGAAGAACATTTTTTAATAACTCTCCAACATCTTTTGCTTCTTTTGATTGTATTTCAGCTCCAAATCCCATAGTGCTAACTCTTGTTCTTTTTTGAATGATTTTATCAATTCCATCAAAAGCTCCACCACAAATAAATAAAATATTTGATGTGTTAATTTGGATAAATTCTTGATGCGGATGCTTTCTTCCACCTTGAGGTGGAACAGAAGCTGTTGTTCCCTCTAATATTTTTAATAATGCTTGTTGAACCCCTTCACCAGATACATCTCTAGTTATGGATGGGTTTTCAGATTTTCTAGCAATCTTATCAATTTCATCAATATATACTATACCTTTTTCAGCTTTTTCAACATCATAATCAGCATTTTGTATTAATTTTAATAAAATGTTTTCTACATCTTCTCCTACATATCCTGCTTCAGTTAATGTAGTAGCATCTGCTATTGCAAATGGAACATTTAAAAATTTTGCTAATGTTTGAGCTAAAAGCGTTTTACCTGAACCAGTAGGTCCTAATAATAATATATTACTTTTTTGAAGTTCTATATCATCATCATACGTATTTGCTTTTACTCTTTTATAATGGTTATAAACTGCTACAGATAGTGCTTTTTTTGCTCTATCTTGCCCAATAACATATTGATCTAAATATTCTTTTATTTCATTTGGTTTAGGAAGAGCTGTAGTATCTAACTCTACATTATCTTCAAATTCATCTTGAATTATATCTGAGCATAAATCTATACATTCATCACAAATATATACTCCAGGCCCAGCAATTAATCTTTTTACTTGATCTTGATTTTTACCACAAAATGAACACTTTAATTGCTTTTTATCTTCAAATTTAGCCATAACCTCACCTCACTTTGGCATGAAATTGCCAAAAATAATTATTTTTTATTTTTTACTATTACTTCATCAATTAATCCAATTTTTAATGCTTCATCAGCACTCATGAAGTTATCTCTTTCACACATTTGAACCATAGTTTCATAATCAACTTTTCCATTAGTAGATTCAGCCATAGTTCTTGTTAAAGTTTCTTTTATCTTTAATATTCTCTTTGCATGAATATCAATATCAGTTGCTTGACCTTGGAATCCTCCTAAAGGTTGATGTATCATAATTTCACTATTTGGAAGAGCATATCTCTTACCTGGAGCACCGCTTGATAATAAGAAAGCTCCCATTGATGCTGCCATACCAATACAAATAGTACTTACATCACATTTAATATATTGCATAGTATCATAAATAGCCATTCCTGAAGTAATTGAGCCTCCTGGACTATTTATGTAAAGATATATATCTTTATCTGGGTCCTCACTTTCTAAGAATAATAATTGAGCTACTACAAGATTAGCAGTTACATCATTTACCTCGCCGCTAAGCATAATAATTCTATCTTTTAAAAGTCTTGAAAAAATATCATAAGACCTTTCTCCTCTTCCTGTTTGTTCAACAACGTATGGAATATAATTGCTCATACTTAATTCCCTCCTTTTCTCTTTAAAACCCTTCTTACTTATAATATATCCAACTAATCAAAAGTAATTATATTAAAATTATATAAAATTTACTTTATTTTGTTAAAGAAATATTTGAATAATTGCCAGAATTTCTTCTGGCAATTAAATTAGGACTATTTATTATTTTCTAATAAGAATTTTACTGCTTTGTTTGTGATTACATCAGATCTTAATGCTGCTTGTTGGCTTTGCATTAATAATTCAACCATTTTATCATCTTCTGATGCAGAATACATTTTAGCAACTTCAACAGCTTTTTCTTTTATTTCTTCTTCAGTAGCATCTATGTTTTCAGCTTTTTCTACAGCTTCTAAAACTAAATCAACTTTTACTTTAGTAGCTGCATTTTCTCTCATATATTCTCTCATCTTTTCTTCATCAGTTCCAGTGAATTGGAAGTATTGTTCTAAATTTAAACCTTGATATTGTAATCTTTGTTGTAAGTTTTGAACCATTTTATCTACTTCTTTTTCTACCATTACAGCTGGAATTTCAACCTTTGCATTTTCTGCAACTGCATTAATTACAGCTTCTTCAAACTCTCTATCAGCTCTTTCAGCATTTGCTGCTTCTAACTTAGTAGTAATATCAGCCTTTAATTCAGCTATTGTATCAAATTCTGAAGTTTCTTTAGCAAATTCATCATCTAATTCTGGTAATTCTTTTACCTTTATTTCTTTAATAGTAACTTCAAATTTAGCTGGCTTACCATTTAACTCTTCCTTACCATAGTTTTCTGGGAAAGTAACATTTACTTCTACTGTATCATTTACTTTAGCTCCAACTAATTGTTCTTCGAAAGTATCTATGAAAGTTTTAGAACCAATTTCTAAAGAGTAATCATGACCTTCTCCACCTTGGAATGCTTCTCCATCAACAAATCCTTTAAAATCAATAACAGCTATATTTCCATTTTCAACTGTTCCTTCTTCTTTAGATTCAACTCTTGCATTCTTTTCTTGCATTTCTTTAAGCTTTTTAGCAACTTCTTCTTCTGTTACTTCGCAAGTTTTCTTTTCTACTGATAATCCTTTATATTCACCTAATTCAACTTCTGGATAAACAGTTACTTCTGCAGTATAAACAAAGTCTTTTCCTTCTCCAACTTCTACTACATCTATTTTTGGATAGTCAACTGGGATTATGTTATTTTCTTTTAATACTTCACTATAAGATCCATCGATTGCAAAATTAACTGCATCTTCTAAAAGAACTCCAACACCGTAATATTGCTTAACTACATTCATTGGAACTTTACCTTTTCTAAATCCAGGCACATTAAAATTCTTAACATTCTTCTTATAAGCTCTTGTTAAAGCTTCATTGAATTTATTAGCTTCAACCTTTACTTCAAATTTAACGACATTTACGTCGATTTTTTCCATTTTAGCTTCCATTGTATATTCCTCCTAAAAAAGTATCTCTTGTTTGATTAATACAACTAGCTTATTATAACATATTAAAGCTAATTTTTTCAAATGTTTGTTCATAAAAAGCAAAAAACATCTAATATTTTTCTTACTACACATAATATACACAAATTACCATCTGTATATATTAATAATTAATATGTCTTTTCCTATATAACCAATCTATTATTCTTAACCAAAAAATCAATTAACTAATTACGATATATTTTACCAATTATCACATGTTCTTTCAAGACATTACTAATATAAATTATTACTCTTAATCCCTTTTTATATTCTTCTTAAAAATTTTTTCACACATCTTCTAATACACCTTCATTAATAAATGCTTTCCCTTTAATTAAATATATATTCAAGATATTAATATTAATTTCATTTATAATTAACAATATTTTTATTCTACAAATCTATTATAATTTTATATTTTTTCCAAAGTTTTCTTCCTTAGAATTCGACATTTCATTTTTTCCTTTTATATCTTTATTTATTATTACAGCACTTTTTATTACATCCTTTTCTTTTATCACATGCTCCTCCCCCCTTATTGCAGCAACCACCGCATTTAATAAGCCCTAACTCCCTCATTTCCTTAATACTTAATTTAACTTCATTTTCTGAATAAGGTTCATAATCCGGGGTATCCTTAAGCATATTTTCTCTTTTTTTCATTTTTATTCCTCCCTATAATTGTTATTTTATTTAATTTTACCATCTATTTTCTTCTAGATTTATACACAAAAAAAATTTTTTCAACTTTTTTTGTAAATATTATTTGATTTTATTAAATTATATTGTATAATATAACTATAGTATTCAATAAAATACTTATTAATATAGCCCATACCGCTCTATAATTTAATAAATTATAGAGTTTTAATAAAACCCCACACAATCACTTATTCCCTTTCTTAAGTGATTGTAATCCCTTAACCTGTGCACTTTGCACAGGTTTTTATTCTTTATAAAACAAAAACTACCTGAGTATTATTTTCTTTATTATATTTAATTATTCAAAAAGCTGTATCTTTAAAGATACAGCTTTTATCTCTTTAATACGGTATATAATTTAAAGGATCAACAGCTTGCCCATTAATTCTTATTTCAAAATGTAAATGTGGGCCTGTACTATTTCCAGTTGAACCTACAGTAGCAATTACATCACCTTGCTTAACTGTATCTCCATAATCAACATCTAATGTTTGAGCATGTGGATATAATGTTTGTACCCCATTTCCATGTCCTAAAATAATTGTATTTCCATATCCTGTAATCCACCCTGAATATTCAACTACACCACTTTTAGATGCTTTAATTGGGTCTCCATAATTCCCTGCATAATCTATACCTTTATGTAATTTATATTCTCCTGTAACAGGATTAAATCTATATCCATAATTACTAGTAATTCTACCTGGAACAGGTCTTAAAAATCCACTATCTGTTTGTAAATTATTGTCTACCCCATTACTCCCATTGCTACCACTAACATTATTTATTATTCTATCAAGTTCTGCTTCTAACTCTTCATTATGTGATTCTAAATGTGCTATTTCACTACTAATCTTTTCACTATCATTTTCTAAAGCAATAATACTATCTTGCTTTTCTCGTTGCATTGCTAAAAGTTCATTTCTCTTGCTTTCCTCTTCATTTTGAATTGCAACAACTTTATTTTTTGCTTCCATTATATCACTTTGCTTCTCTTCTATTGCTAACTGCGACTCTTCTTGCTCTTTAATTTTAAGTTCTATTTGTGCAATCTCATCTGATATAATTTCTTGATTTTCCTTATAGCTCTTAATTAAACTTTTATCAAAATTTATTATTTGATTTATATTATTTAGATTTTGAAAAATTTCAAAGATATTCTTACTTTTAATTAACATGTAAATATATTGTTTTGATAAATCCACCTTATAAACACTTCTAATTCTTGCGTCTAATAATTCCTTGATTCTATTCTCTTCCTCTTTAAGTTCCACAACATATTTCTCTTTATTTTCAACTTCTAACTTACTTTCATTTATGGAGTTAATTAACTCAGAAATTTCACTTTGCATATTATCTATTTGTTTTTGATATTCACTTATTTCAACTTGAAGAGCATACAACTCATTTTCCTTTTCAGTAATAATCTCTTCTAAATCACTAACTTCATCTTTTTTCCCTTGAATTTCACTATTCAGATTAGATTTTTCCCCTTCTAAACTTTCAATTTTATTTTTATTATCTTCTATTTCATTTTTAATTGAATCACTTTTTTCGGCAAAAACATAATTTGTATTAATTAACAATATAATTAATACTGCATAAATAATTTTGTTTTTAAACTTCATATATCCCCCATCTTATCATCATTTGTTTTAAACTTTACTCTATTTCAACCTTTTGTATTTCAGTTATTCGAAAGTTATTATCAATATATTCTAATCCTAATATAAATGAACTCTCATTATAAGTTTTAAAGAAAGGTAATATTTTTTTATAGATATTATAATTAACCTTTGTTACAACACTTGCCTTATATACACTATCTTCATATTTAAAATCACTTTTTTCAATTTCTACATTCATATCTGCAATTTCATAATTATTAGAAAATAGTAATGTTTTTTCATTTATATAATTATATACTGAATCTCTAACACTCTCTGTACAATTAATGATGTTCTCCTTATTTCTTTTATTTAATCCTTCAAATACGGATTCATAAAACCCATTAATATCTTTACTTACAATATTAATTAATTCATCATTTACCATGCTTATATCTAGCTTAATATATTCCTGATTACTTATATTTTCTTCATCACTTTCTATAGTTCCCCAAGGAAATTCTCTCTGTAATTTAATTACTATATCTTTTTCCTTAGGTATAGGCCCAAAGTTTTTAATCTCCTTTGCTAATAAACCTGTATTCTCATTATTTATTAATACCTTTGCATCATCAAAATTTGAATATAAAGTAACATAATTGCCATCAATCTTAAGTTCAACCTTTTTGTCTTCAAGTATGCTTATATTAATATCATTACAAATATCTCCAAATTGTGTTTCATAAGTATATTTAACATTATAAATACCTGGAATAACATCAAACTGGGCAACATCCTGCAAATTAAATTTCTTATCTTCAAATTCAACCTTTATATCTTTTGTGTTAGTAGTAAATTCAACTTCAACAGTATCTAAAGCAATATAATATCTTTTATAAAATAGTCCTTGCTTACTTTTTATTTCAAAATTTCCGTATTCTCCATTTTTTCTTAATTCATTTATTAATTTTTTTATTTTATCTTCATTTCCACTGTAATAATTAAAAAGAGGCTTAAATTCACTTTCTGATATTTTTTCATCCCTTACTCTTATAATTTTAGCTATTTTGAAGCTATTTTCAGTAATTAATGACTTTTTTAAATCCTCTAGCATTTCCTCTTCACTTATATTTATTGCATTAAACAATATAAATCCAAAAATCATCATAAAAGAAATTAATGAAATAATAATTACCTTAGTTCTATTTAATACTTCTATTATCCCTAATTCTTTTATATTTTTTATATCACTTATTTTACATTCTAAATAAACTTTAAATTTGTTGGCCATATTCTTAAACATAATAGTTCCTTTTGCCATTTAATCTTACTCCAAAATATCTATAATCCATTTTCCACAATCAACACACTTATATAATCTTATTACAAATAAATCCATTATTTCACCTTGTGCTCTTGTAGGATTATTTTCAAGTTCTTCCTTAGTTATAAACTCATCATTTCCATCTATAAATCCTTGAATTTCTACTATATAATTTTTATTGGTTTTATTACAACATTCATTTTCACCAACACATTCAATTTCATCATAACTTAAAGAATTTTGCAGTTCTTCAATTATAGGAATTATATCTTCATATTCATTTATATTATCTAAAAAATCCTCTTCATTAAAATTCAAATCATTAATACTAAATAATCTCATTTTCTTCATCTCCTTGTGTAATTAGTTTACACTTTCATAATATACTACATTTCCTGTGCTATTCAACATTTTATTTCATTATTCAGTGTTTTATTTATTTATATGATGAATAATACTTGAATAATTTATCGCTTTATATTAAATTAATGTTTGAATATAGTTATAAAATTTTAATAATAAATTAGGAGAGAGATCAATGAAAAATAAAAAAAAATCTAGCTCTAAGACTAGAAGACTTGTTCTCATAGGAGCTCTAGGTGGAATTTCAATATTCCTTGGTGTAAGCGGATTAGGATTAATACGTTTACCAATATTCAGTCTTACTATTATGCATATTCCTGTAATCATAGGAGCATTATTAGAAGGCCCAGTAGTCGGAATATCAGTAGGTTTAATTTTTGGATTATTTTCAATGTATCAAAACATTACTGCTCCTGGCTTAACTTCTTTTATATTCTGGAATCCCATTGTGGCATTAATTCCAAGAATGTTAATTGGTATTGTAGCTTATTATTCATTCAAACTATTTAAAAGTAAAATTAAAAATACAGGAGTATGTGCTGGAATAGCTGCAGTTTTAGGAACATTAACTAATACAATTGGTGTATTAGGATTAACTTATATTCTATATCTTGATCAATATGCACAAGCTAGAGAAATTTCAAGAGAAGCTGTTGCTGGCACTTTGCTTACTGTTGGATTAACAAACGGAATTCCTGAAGCTATAGTTTCAGCCCTAATAACAATTCCAATAGTCGTTACAATGCTTAAACTTAAAAGAAATTAACTATTTTTGAATGCATATTTTGATAAACTTCTTATCAAAATATGCATTGAATTTTCTTTTATGATATTTTTCCACTTCCACATCTTGGTTAATATATTCTTTTTTTCCTATACTTCCTTTACTTTTATAGATTATATAATTTACTTCTACACATAATACTAGTGTAAGTAAGAAAGATTACTTACAAAGGAAAATAAATATTAATTTATTTAAAGGAGGGTCTTTTATGGCTCAAAAGTTAGTACCAGAAGCAAAAAACGGATTATCAAAATTTAAGAATGAAGTAGCAAGCGAAATGGGTGTTCCTTTCACAGACTACAACGGAAACTTAACTTCTAAACAATGCGGAAGCGTTGGTGGAGAAATGGTTAAGAGAATGGTTGAACAATACGAACAAGGAATGAAATAACTAACTCCACAAAAAAATAAGTTAATAAAATTAGAGAGTGTGAATATTGCATAATATTTACACTCTCTTCCTTTTTTCTTTTAAAATGATAATAAATTTTATTAACAGTTATAAATAAATATCATCATCATATTTATATTAAAACTTCTACCCCATAGTGATCTGAGATAATATGTTTATTATCTTTATTAAAGATAACTTTAGATCTCAAAACTTTTATTTCTCTATTTGTCAGTATTAAATCTAATCTTTTATCTTCTTCTTGCATTTCCCATCCTGCAATTTTACCTTTTACTGTAACACCATCATCTTTTTCCTCAGCCATTACATAAGTGTCTTTTAAACCTAATTTCATTAAATAATCATAACCTTCATTTCTTACATATGCATTATTATTAAAATCCCCCATAACAAAAGCTAATCTATCATCACTTATATTTTCAATAAGCATATCAGCATGATATTTAAAAGGTTCTATATCATCATTCCACCATCCAGTATGACAACTATAAAAATCAACATCATTACCTTCAATATTAACTGTGATACTTATAATTTTTCTACTTCTATAATTTCTTTTATTATCACTTTTAGAAACATAAAATGATTTACAATCTTTTATTTTATGTTTAGTTAATATGGCTAATCCTTCTTCATATATATCATAACCTATATGGGAGTAATCCCATATAAAGTTATATTTACTTTCATTAATTTTATTTAACTCTTCAATTAATAGCTGTGCAAAATTATCCTCTTTTATCATAGCCTGTAATAATTTCGAATTAATTTTTTGACTAACTTCTTGAAGCGCTATGACATCATATTGTTTTTCTTTTATTATCTTAGCCAAATATTTAATTTTTTCAATTTGATTATCTTCTTGCCAAGAATGACAATTTAAAGTTAAAAGCTTCATATTATACTCCTAATAAATCTTGAATATCAGATTTTAAAACATCTGCCTTTGGCCCATATATTGCTTGTACTCCATTATCTTTTAATATTAATCCTAATGCACCATTTCTCTTCCACTCTTTTTCTTCAGCTACTTTAGAAACTTCCTTTACAGTAACTCTTAACCTAGTCATACAAGCATCTACATCTTCAATATTTTCTTTCTCTCCTAATAAAGAAATTATTTTTACGGCTAATGTATCGTTAGCTGTTGTTTTATCTACAGCCACTTCCTTGGCCTCTTCACTTTCCTTTTCTTCATCATAGTTTCCTAGACGTCCTGGAGTAGGTATTTTAAATTTTTTAATGCAGAAATTAAATACTCCAAAATTAATTCCGAAAAACGCTAAACATGCAATTATAAAATTAATAACATCTCCAACTAATCCAGCATTAACAAGCATTGGTATACGAGTTATAAGTTCTATTGCTCCAAAGGCATGAACTCTTAAATTTATTATATCTGCTAATGCAAATGCTAAACCTGTAAGTATTGCATAAACAATATAAAGTACTGGTGAGATAAACATAAATAAGAATTCTATTGGTTCACTTACACCTGTTAAAAATACTGCTAATCCTATAGATACAAACATAGATTTATATTTTTTCTTCTTATCCGCATCAACATTTTTATACATAGCAAAGGCAACCCCTAATAATGATGCAGTTGATAAAATTACTTGTCCTACTTTAAATCTTGCTGGAACAACTGTAGCTAATAAGTTATTATATTCTGTCATATTTCCTGCAGATTTAAAGTTAATTAAATCTGTAATCCATGCAAACCACAATGGATCTTGCCCTGCAATCACAGTTCCTGCAGCTGCACCAGTTAAAGATGTATAAACCCCACCTAACTCAGTATAGTTAACAGGAATAGTAAGCATATGATGTAAACCAAATGGTAGTAACAAACGTTCTAAAGCTCCATATATAAATGGTGCTAAAACAGGAGCCGTATCTTTTGAATTTGCAAGCCAAATACCAAAACTATTTAATGCCCCTTGTGCAAAAGGCCATACTATTGATAATACTAATGCTGTAATTGTTGACCATAAAATAACAACGAAAGGAACAAATCTTTTTCCATTAAAAAAGCTTAAAGCTTGTGGTAGTTTATTATAATTGTAATATTTATTAAATAATGTTGCTCCTAAGAAACCTGAGATAATACCAATAAACACTCCCATATTAAGTGCTGGTGATCCTAAAACATTTGTGAAGTAATCTGGAACAGTTAATGTAGCTCCTAATAAAGATTTAACTGTTGCTGTACTATCAGATAACATTTCTGTAGTTACACCAAAAATTGCTCCTGTAATACGATTAATTAACACAAATGATAATAATCCTGCAAAAGCCCCTCCAGCTCTTTCTTTAGCCCATGATCCACCTATTGCAACTGCAAATAATATATGAAGATTTCCTATAATGCTCCACCCTATATTATCCATTACTCTAGATATAGCTTGTATTATATCAGCTTCAAAATACATTCCTAAAAGCTTACCAAAAGTAATCATTAATCCAGCTGCTGGCATAACAGCTATAACTACTAATAAAGCTTTTCCGAATTTTTGCCAAAAATCAAATGATAATAATTTGCCCTTTTTCTTTGTTTTACCCATTTTAAATTCCCCTTTTTTCATTTGCAATGTAATTTATTACAAATATTTTTAATTATTAATACTTTTAAATATTCTTTATTTTATAACCTTATAAATTCTTGCTTCATATGGCCTTAAATCAAACTCAGTTAATAAAGCATGTTTTTCAACATTATAATTACTTAATAATAATCCATCACTATGAAGGTTAATATCATAAGAATACTTAACATTATCATGAGATAAATTAACTATTATTACAAATTCCTCTTTCCTCATAATTCTCGTATAAGCATATATTTTCTCATGATCTTCTAGTATTAAATCATAACTACCATATATAAGAGTTTTATTTTCTTTTCTTATATTAATCATTTTTTTATAAAAGTTTAAAATAGAATTTTCATCTTTTAATTGATCTTTTACATTTATATATTTATGATTTTTATTTATTTTGATCCACGGCTTTCCAGTAGTAAATCCAGAATTTTCACTACTATCCCATTGCATTGGAGTACGTGAATTATCTCTTGATACTGCCCATACATATTTTAATGCTTCCTCACCACTTAATCCTTGTTCAACCTTTTCCTTATAGATATTTATTCCCTTAACATCGTTATAGTCATAAATAGAATCAAATTTTACATTTGTCATCCCTATCTCTTGTCCTTGATAAATGAATGGTGTACCTTGTTGCATAAAATACATAAGACCAAAAGCAGTTGCACATTCTTTTAAGTATTCTTTATCATTTCCCCAAGTTGATGTAACTCTAGGTATATCATGATTTTCTATATATAGTGCATTCCACCCTTTTCCATCCAAAGCTTTTTGCCATTTTGTTAATACTTTCTTATAATTTCTAACATTAAAATTGTTCTCACTTTCAGCTCCCCATAAATGTAAGTGTTCGAATTGGAATATCATATTAAACTTCCCATCTTTTTCTCCAACCCACAAATCTGCTTCTTCAGCATCTACTCCATTAGCTTCTCCTACAGTCATAATGTCATACTTATCGAAAGTTCTTTCTTTAAGTTCTTTTAAATATTTATGAATTCCAGAAACATTCATATGTTTATCAAATGATTCTACATATTTTAACCCTTTAGGGTTTGGCATATCTACTAATCCATCTTCTTTTTTAATATGACTTATTGCATCTACTCTAAATCCATCAATTCCTTTATCTAACCACCAGTTTATCATTGAATAAATAGCTTCTCTTACTTCTTTATTATCCCAATTTAAATCTGGTTGTTTCTTAGTAAATAAATGCATAAAATATTCTTCTGTATTTTTATCAAATTCCCATACAGATCCCTTAAAAATACTTTCCCAATTATTAGGCTCCTTATTATCCTTTCCAGCTCTCCAAATATACCAATCTCTTTTTGGATTATCTTTTGATGATTTTGATTCTATAAACCATTTATGTTCATCGCTTGTATGATTTACAACTAAATCAATTATCAATTTCATCTGTCTAGCATGTACTTCCCTAAGTAATTCATCAAAATCATCCATATTCCCAAAATCACTCATAATATCTTGATAATCACTAATATCATATCCATTATCATCATTTGGAGATTTATACACAGGACATATCCAAATAACATCTATTCCTAAATCTTTTAAGTAATCTAATTTTGATATTATTCCTTGTAAATCCCCTATTCCATCATTATTTGAATCCATAAAACTACGTGGATATATTTGATATGCAACTGCTTCTTTCCACCACTTTTTTTCCATTATATCCCCCTTAAACAATGCAATCGTTTGCTCTTTTATTAAAAAATAAATGCCAATTAATTTGACATTTATTTTTTCTTAATTTAAATATATCATTAAAGAAAAATGTTTTCAATATATTTATTTTATTTTATATTTATTCTCTGATACTAATTCTTCCCTTATTTTATTATTTTCTTCTCCTAAAAATACTCTATATGTCTTTACTATTATTTTGTCTTTTTCACGACTTTCTTGTGTTCTTATATATAATTTTTCTCTATCTTGATTACAACCATATATTTTAGAAGTAATCGCTCCATTTGCAACTATATTTTTTATATATATAGGATGAGCAAAGTTGTTTTTAAATTTTAAATCTATATATCCATAAGATACTGCTGCATCCCTTCCCTTTGACACATAGTGAGATGGATATGTATGATTATGAACTTCTTGTATTTCAAGACCTGACATTAAAGCAGCATTATATATTGTAGTTGATACTTGACATACCCCACCGCCTTCGCCATTAACATATCTTCCACCTACTATTACCTTTGCAGTTTTATATCCATTACTCCATGTTCTTGCTCCAGTGGATTTATTATATGAAAATGTATCACCAGGCATTATAAGTATATCACTAGTGCTCTTTCCAGCAACATATATATTACTTCCCCTTGCACTATTTTCATTAAAACTTGTACTAAATTGACCTAATATAGTATTTATAGATTTTACTTGTTCTGTAGTAATTGTTGGCTTTATAATTTTTACAGGAAGTTTTATATCTTTTATATCTTTATTTTTTATCATATCGTATATTTGCTCTTTTAAGGAAGCAATGTCGACTTCTAATCCTTCCTTTGATGGAGTTGTTATCATCTGCCCACTATCACTTATTTCTAATGTAGCTTGTTGAACTTTCTTATTTATATCATTTTGAATATATGATAATTGTTCGCTTAATTTAACTTCATTATAAGTTGCATTTAGCTTAATTTTATATGGTTTATTTAGGTCCAAATTACATTTTCTTTTTATATTTTCTATATTACTATCGCTTCTAGTATAGCTATATGCATTTTTAACTGCATCATCAGTATTATAGCTTAGGTCTATATCCTGTGGGTTTATACACCATGTTTTATCTTTATATTTCATGTATATTGGTTTAAGCAAATATTTTTTATCTACTGCATCTTTAGCTTCATCTAACTTCATTTTTCCAACATGTACTTGTTCAATATATATATTCTTAAATATTTTACCACTAAAACTATTATTTTGATTTGACATACCTGTAGTTAAAATTAGTATTATAAATAAAGATGATATTAATGTGAATTTATTAATTAATTTATATTTACCCATTATTATACGTACTCCTTGATATATTTTTATAAATTTATGTTTGCCTATAATTTGTTTTATATTCTTATTATTGCTATATATCTTTATGAATAAATATGTTTATTTTGCAAATACTTTTAGTGTATATTTATAACATTTTATATGGAGGTATTTATGAAAAATTCTAAACAACATTTAACTGATGCTTTTTCTAGTCTTCAAGATGCTCAAATTAATTTAAGACATGCTCTAGATAATTCAGAGAAGTTAAATAATACAGAAAGAATAAATTCTACTTTATCTTTAGTAAATGAAGCAGTATTTGCTGCAGCAAACACTGTTGCAAATTACCAAGACTCTCATGATAGAGAAAAATAAATATCTAAAATTAAAGGCTTAATTTATATTAAGTCTTTTTTTATATTTTAAAATCAACATTTTTCAACAAAATACTACTATTAATCCTTATTTATGTGTTATAATATCATTGTTAATTATAAAGTATTATTTTTACTTACAAATATATATTGAAGACATAGTCTTCTTATTCTATAGAAAAGAGGTTAATTTAAGCCTCGTATGTAGAGAAATCTGCATAGGACACAACTTGAATTGCAGGTAATTCCTAAAGCCTAAGTGCCACAACGTAAAAGCGAATAGCTTTAAGCGTGAAGGAACGAAAGTAGAAAAAAGTCTTAGGATGGCATATGGTTAAACCCTAAGTGCTGTTAAAAATGGATGTTCATGCAGGGAAATCCTTAATAGGGAGACCTTCAACGACTAGACCTAAAAGGTCGTACACTATAAGCGATTGATAGTGGAAGTAGGTTGCCCCTAACGAGTAATGTCGAGGGTGAAGAAATAGTCTGCTCTCATATGAAAGTATGAGAAGTTCATAAGAGAACTGCATAAGAGTAGCGACCTTATGTGAACACAAGGTGTTTATTTTGATAAAGACTGTAAAATTATCTAAATTCAACGGAGAGCTTTGCGAAAATTTATATGCTAATGTAGTTTTAATTGGTGCATCTAATTTTAATGACATAACAGTTTTATTTAATAAGGTAATTAGCTCAATTTCAAATAAAAACTGGCTTAAATTTCGTGATACAGATTACTTACAAAATGTTTTAAACAATGGTGGATTTATTGTTGGATGTTATGTTGAAGATACATTAGTAGCATGTGCACTTTGTGAACCTCCAAGTGGAGATTATTTAAACAATCTTTATGATATTGGTATGAACGATGATGAAGTTAACTCAACTTATGTATCTGGATATGTAATGGTGGACCCTCTTTATCGTGGTAATTCATTACACAAGATACTACTTGAGACTAGAATCGAAGAATCTATAGCTAGAGGTAAGAGTCATATACTAACTGCTGTTGCAGCTGAAAATATATTTAGCTTAAGAACTATTTTAAGCCTAGGATTTGAAATGCAACTTCAAAGAGAGAATCAATATGGTATAAATAGATATATTTTATTAAAAAAATTAGACTCTACTTCATCTAAAGACAAAGAAATAATTGCATAATAAATTATTAAAAAGTGGCTATATAAAGGTAAATTTAACATTTTTTGCTTTTATATAGCTACTTTTTACATCTAATAATACTTTATTATAATTAATCTATTACAATTTTATTACATTTTATATTTTCTTTGACTTATTTGTATATTTTTACGTATAATTAAATCTATATAGGTAAGTAATTAATATATTGGAAAAATATATTAATTACCTACATCTAAGTTTTATATAAAGGGGGGGAATATCTATGTCTTTTTTAGAAAAATTAAAAAATAAAAAGATTAAGATAGTTGTTGGAATTACAGTTGTATCTAGTTTATTAATAGGTGTTTACTATTTGCATAATAAGAAAAGTAATACTATTAACTCTGAAGAAAATTATGTAGAAACTTATACAATTGCAGATAATGAAAAAATATTTATAAACGGAGTTATACTTCCAACGAAATCTAAAGAGTTTAGCATGCCAACTGAAGGCGAAATAAGTAAATTAAATGTTACAAATGGAAAGATTGTCAAAGAAGGAGATGTTTTATTTACTGTAAAAAATGAGTCAGTAATAAGTGAAATAGACTCTTTAAAAAGCCAAATAAATGAGTTGAAAAAATCAAATATAGATAATGATCCAATAATAAACGCTGAAATAAATAAATTAGAATCTCAGGTTTCTACATTAAATAAAAAAGCGTATATAGACACTACTGCTCCTTTTGCTGGAAAAGTATATTTAAATGATCAAGATGGTAGTTCAATGATAACTCTTCAAAGTAGTACATTTTATATGAAAGGTCAAACTAGTGAACAAGATTTACCAAAACTTCAAATAGATGATCCTGTAACTGTTACAATTTTATCTACAAGTAAAAAAGTTACAGGTAGAGTTAGTGCAATATCTGATAGACCAACATCGAGTCAAGGTGATAATATGAATAATCCTACTCTATCTTATTATGATATAGATATATCATTTGAAGATCAAGAAGATTTAGTTAATGGATTTCATGTTCAAGCTTGTATAGAGATAACTGATAGCTTATGTAAAATACCAAGTTCATCAATACTTAAAGATGAAAATGATAAACCATATGTATTTAAAAGCTATGACGGAATATTAAAGAAACAAAAAATTGAAATCCAAAGTCAAAATGATGAATTTACAGTTGTAAAAGACGGACTTGATAAACAAGATATTATTATTAGATACCCATCAGATAAAATGAATGAAGGTGATGCAATTCCTGTAGATACTTTAGGAATTGATACTGAAGGTATGCAAAGTGAGTAGTTTAATAAAACTTAAGGATATAAATAAATATTATAAGGTGGGTAAAGAAAAATTTCATGTTTTAAAGTCATTAAACATTAATATAGAAGAAGGCGACTTTGTAATGATAATGGGTAAATCAGGTAGTGGTAAAACTACTCTACTTAATGTATTAGCTTTTTTAGATAAATTTGATACTGGTTCATATTTTTTTAATTATGAGAATGTAAGTAACTTAAATGAGAATCAACGTTCAGTTTTTAGGAATAAATACATCGGATTTATTTTCCAACAATTTAACTTAATAGAAACATTAAGTATTTATCAAAATGTAGAACTACCTCTACTTTACGATGGAAAATTAAATAAATCTGAAAGAGAAAATATAGTTAAAGAAAAATTAGAACAAATTGGTCTTTTAGATAAAATAAAGAGTATGCCACTTCAACTATCTGGTGGGCAACAACAACGTGTAGCTATAGCTCGTTCTTTAGTAAATAATCCTAAACTTATATTTGCAGATGAGCCAACAGGAGCTTTAGATAGTGAGACTAGTAATGAGATTATGAGTTTATTAAAAGATTTAAATAACCAAGGTAAAACTATAATAATGGTTACACATGATGCTGACTTAATAAAGTATGCCACTAAGGTTGTACGACTTAAAGATGGCGTGTTATATGAGGAGGCTTATAATGAGTATAATTAAGAGTTCTTTAATTAATTTAAAAGGTCATAAGCTTCGTGTTTTTGTTACCTTACTTTGGATTATAATGGGAATAACTTCCTCTATATTAGTAAGCTCTATAGGAAATGGATTAAAAAAAGAAGTTACTGATTCAGTTAGTCGTGTAAATCCAAACAAAACTAGAATCTATTTTGAATCAAGTGACTCTAATATGGCTAATATGGAAACATTTTTAAATCCATTTAAATTAGAAGATATTGATGAGTTATCATTTATAGAAGGTGTTGAAAGAATAGGAGCTAGTAAAGATGATTTTAGTATGGGCTCTATGTATTATTCGGATGCATACTTTGATAAAAAAACTACATATGTAGATATTAAGGAGTTTAATGGGGATGATAAAATAGTACCTGTATTTGGTAGAAGCTTTTCTTATGATGATGATAATAGAAAAGTTATAATCATTACTATGCAAAATGCTATTGATTTATTTAATGCACCTGAAGAAGCTTTAGGCAAAGGAATAACTATAAACAATCATATTTACGAAGTAATTGGTGTTATTGATGAAAATTCCATTAGAAATAATGCTGAAAGTAATGTAGACAATATGTATTATGGTGATATGAATTATATATATTCATATATGCCTAGTAAAGCATTCAATGATTTAATGAACCAATTTTCTTATCCTCAAGATATATATTCTCTTGATTTAGTTGTATCTAAAGGATATGATATGTATGAAGTTTCAAATAATGTTATAAACAAACTATATGAATTACATCCTGATATAAATGGTTCTTATAATATAGATGATCCTACAGAGGCAACTAAGGAACTTGAATCTATGGTTTCTACTATAAATAAATTTGTAACACTTATAACTGCTATATCCATGTTTGTAGGTGGTGTTGGAGTTATGAATATAATGTATGTATCTGTAATGGAACGTCAAAGAGAAATAGGTATAAGACGTGCTATAGGAGCTAAACCTTTAGATATATTAATACAGTTTTTAGTTGAAGCTATATTTATTACGATTTTAGGAGGTATAATCGGTATAGTAATTGGATTTATTGTTGTAAATTATGCATCTAATTATTTACCATTTAAAGCTATTCCTAATATAAATAGTCTACTATTTGCAAGTGTAACTACTGTAGTTACTGGAACTATATTCGGTATTGTTCCAGCTATTAAAGCATCTAAACTAGATCCAATTAAAGCGATTTATAAATAAAGTTTTCTTTACTATAAAAAGAGATTACTTAAAATTTAAGTAATCTCTTTTAAATTTGTCTATTTACTCATGCCATCAAATACTATCTTCCCTCTACATATAGTATAATTAATCTTTCCATATAACTCATGTCCTATAAATGGTGAATTAAAAGATTTTGATTCAAATTTACTTACTTTATAACTTTCATTAGGATTAAATATTACTAAATCAGCTACAGAACCCTCTTTTAAAAATCCACAATCTAGATTGTAAAGTTTTGCTGGGTTTATAGTCATTTTTTCAAGTAATGTCATCATACTTAAATAGCCTTTTTTAACTAAATTAGTTATACCAAGAGCTAATGCAGTCTCAAGCCCTACTATTCCACTTGGAGATTTAGCAAATTCTACATTCTTTTCTTCATAAGTATGAGGAGCATGATCTGTTGCTATTATTTCTATTGTACCATCCTGTAATCCTTCTATTATTTTTAATTTATCATTTTCAGTTCTAAGAGGAGGATTCATCTTAGCATTTGTACCATAATTTAATACATCCTCTTCGGTTAAAGTAAAATGATGTGGTGTTGCTTCTGCATATACATTAGCACCTAATTTCTTAGCCATTCTTACAGTTTCAACAGACACTCCAGAACTTATATGTTGTATGTTTACCTTTGCACCTGTTTTTATAGCTATCATACAATCTCTTGCTACCATAACATCTTCTGCTACATTACTTGCCCCAGATATACCTAACTTTTTAGATATTTCCCCTTCATTTATACCAGCTACAGTTATAAGAAATGGGTCTTCTTCATGAAAACTTAAAGGAACATCAAGCTCTTTTGCTTTTAACATAGCATTATATATAACATCACTATCCATTATAGGAAGTCCATCATCAGTAAATCCTACTGCTCCACATTCTTTAAGATATTTCATATCAACTAATTCTTTTCCTTTAAAACCTTTAGTTATAGCACAGGCTTGTAAAACATTTATAGGAGATGTTTTAGCTTTTTCTTTTATGTATTCTAAAGTTTCTTCATTATCAACTATAGGATTAGTATTTGCCATACATACGACTGTTGTAAATCCACCTTTTGCAGCTGACTTTGAACCAGTTTCTATATCTTCTTTATGAGTAAATCCTGGATCTCTAAAGTGAACATGAACATCTATAAGTCCAGGTGCTACTATACATCCGCTAGCATCTATAACTTTTTCATATTCATCTGTTAATGAGCACTTACCTATTTTTAATATTTTATTATCTCTTATTACTATATCTACTACTTCATCCCTTTTAGAGTGTGGGTCTATTATTCTCCCATTTTTTATAAGTATCATTTTCTTAATTCTCTCCCTTTAAATATTAATATATAACTTTATCTTCATCGTACATATTTAACGATAAAAAATCCCAATTTATTTCATTAATTTAGTATATTATACAATATTTAAGTTATATATTAAATACAATAACGAATATTTTATTATTTTTATTTATATATAATACGATTAAATGTTATAATTTTATAATAACTATAATTTTGGAAAGAAATTCTCTTTAAAAGTATAATTTTTAATTTTATAAATAATTGATATAAATAAAAATAGGTATACTTTTTTAGAGTATACCTATTTTTATTTATCTTTCATTTGATTTTCTAAATTTAATAATCTCCATTATTAATGTAGATATTATAGCTAGTAATACACATATTCCTAATTGATAAATTCCAAATTCTAAAGGTATATCAAATATAGGTCTCATAAATGGAAGTAACGTAATGCCGTATATAAGTAAACAAGCTATTATTGCATATATAACATACATATTTGAAAACAATCCTATTTCCTTTAATGTATACTCATTTGATCTTGCTGGTAGTGTTTGTAATATTCTACATAGTGTGATAGTAGAAAATGCCATTGCAGTTCCAACATACGGAGATATTTGCCTTCCTATAAATTGAGCTATTATTACTACAATACCTATTATTGTACCTCTAAATAAAACTGCTTGTATAGTTCCTCCAGCTAATATACTTTCATTTGGGTCTCTTGGTGCTTTTGTCATAATATTTTTTTCAGGCTTTTCAAATCCTAGAGATATAGCAGGAAGAGAATCCGTTATTAAGTTTATAAATAATAGTTGTAATGTTGTAAATGGATTTGCCCAGTTAGCAAATACTGCAAATAATATAGCAAGTATACCTGCAAAGTTTCCTGCAAATAAGTAAGTTATAGACTTTTTAATGTTTTTATAAACAGTTCTACCTACTTCAACGGCATTTACTATTGTGGCAAAGTTATCATCAACTAATATCATAGCAGCTGCATCTTTAGCAACATCTGTACCACTACCCATACCTATTCCTATATCTGCTTGCTTTAAAGCAGGAGCATCATTTACACCGTCACCTGTCATTGCTGTTATTTTTCCTTTTTTCTGCCATGCTCTAACTATACGTATTTTATTCTCAGGTGACACTCTTGCATATACTGGGATATGCTCTAACTTTTCATCTAACTCTTCATCAGTAAGTGAATCTAACTCTTGTCCTGTTAAGGCAATATCACCCTCATCCATTATACCAATATCTTTTGCTATAGCCGCTGCTGTAGTTTTATGGTCTCCAGTTATCATAACAGTTTTTATTCCAGCACTTTTAGCTTCTCTAACAGCTTCATATACTTCTTCTCTAGGTGGATCTATCATTGCCATAAGACCTATTAAAGTCATATCAACTTCATCCTCTAATGATGGAACAAAATTATCATCTTCTACATCTTTTATAGCAAAAGCTAAGACTCTTAGTGCTTTATTTGAAAATTCTTCGTTCATACTTCTATATGAATTTAATATATCATCATTTATATCTACAGTATCTCCATCAACCATTGCATATTTACATCTACTAAATACTACGTCAGGAGCTCCTTTAGTAAACATATAGACATTTCCATGAATATTATTTACTGTAGACATAAGTTTTCTATCACTATCAAATGGTATTTCACTTAGTCTATTGTATCTATTTCTTAAGATATTATAATCTAGATTTCTGCTATTAGCGAATTTTATTAATGCAACTTCTGTTGGATCTCCTATTTCTTTTCCTTCATTATTTATATTTGAATCATTACATATAGCAGATGCTACAGTTAGTGTTTTAGATTGATATGAATAGTTAATATTTTGTGTACTCATATCTTCTTTAGATGTTTCATACATATAAAAATCTACTACTGTCATTTTATTTTGCGTTAATGTACCAGTTTTATCTGTACATATAACACTTGTAGATCCTAATGTTTCAACTGCTGGTAATTTTCTAATTATAGCTTGTTTTTTAGCCATATCATTTGTTCCAACAGATAAAACTATCGTTACAATAGATGATAAAGCTTCTGGAATAGCTGCTACTGCTACTGCAATTGCAAACATAAATGAATCTGCTATAATTTTTGCTTTCGGTATATCCACATCACTCATAAAACTTCTGACAACTTGAATTATAAATATAAGTGCTGCTATAACTATTATTAATCCACCAAGCTTTTTACTAAACTCATCAAGCTTTTGTTGTAATGGAGTTTGTTTATTCTCTGCAGTTTCAAGTAAATTGGCTACTTTCCCCATTTCAGTGTTCATTCCAGTAGATGTTACTACAAATGTTCCTCTTCCATATACAACTAAAGAACCACTAAATACCATATTTTTTTGATCGCCTATACCAACCTCTTCATCTATTTTTTCACTATGTTTTAATACTGGTTCTGACTCACCTGTAAGCATACCTTCTACTATCTTTAAAGTTTGTGCTTCTATAATTCTTCCGTCTGCAGGGATATAATCTCCAGCTTCAAGGATTACTATATCTCCAGGGACTAATTCTCGTCCTTCTATAGTTTGCTTTTGATTATCTCTTATTACTTTTGCTTTTGGTGCAGATAGCTTTTTTAAGCTTTCTAATGATCCCTCAGCTTTTTTAGTTTGAGTTACTCCTAATATTGAGTTTAGTATTATAACTATAAATATTATTACGCATTCAACAACCTCACCTAAAAATATTTGTACAAGTGCCGCTATTAAAAGTATTATAACTAACGGATCTTTGAAGCTTTCTAAAAATAACTTCCAAGTTGGAACTTTAACACCTTCTTTAAGTTCATTATATCCATGTTCTTCTAATCTTTTTTTAGCTTCATCACTACTTAATCCATTTATATTTGATTTTAAAGTTTCTATAGATTCTATATACTTTTGTTTATAATACATTTTTCCCTCCTATATTTATTCTCTTACTTATTTATAGTATTTCTTAATACTTATGAAGTTATTAGCTTAAAAAATAAAATAAACATAAAGTATATAAAATATACATCATTTTTATATATTATATAGAGTACATTAATTGTATTAATAATAATATATGATATGAACCTATAAATACATACACTATATTAGCTGTATATATAAATAGTTTTGTTATTTTTGATAAGTTATCTTTAATATTTAATACTAATAAAATTAAAATAGCGGTAGGTATTATTACTTTTATTAATAAGAATAAATTTGAACTATAATTATATATATTATTTACAAGCACATTCATTTCTTGGTAAAACCCAAATTCTAAACCTATATATGTTATTAACCCATCAAATATATTTAAAAGAAGAAGTAGTATTAAACTATGCCCTTTATAACTTTTAGGTTCATTAATATGTATTTTTTTCATAAATTCTCCTTTATATTTCTAAATTAAAACTTATAATTATTTGTAAGTTTTTAATATTACTTATAAGTATTAACTATTATTAATATTATTTATACTCAATTTAATTAATTTAAGAATTAATAAATAATTTATATAGTAATAAATATAGAAATATATAGTATAAAAATTACATCAACTAAATATATTTGATAAATAATAAAGAGGTATGAAGTTTCTTCATACCTCTTTATTATTTATTTTTAGAATTTATATTTTTAATTATAGTATTTAAATCTATAGTCATATTAATATTTAATCCTGTTGATTCTACTTTAAGTTTATCTAACTCTATTCCATTAAAGTTATCTTTATATATTACTACAACTCCGTCTTTAAATTCCACATTAATATTTTCATCTTTTGGGAACCAATCTTTTATAAAGCTCTTTAATCCCATATTAACTATCCAATCTGCTACTTTTAAATCTAAAAACTTAACTTCTTTTATTTTAAGTTCTAAATCTTTATTATTGTTTAATGTAGGAATTATTTTTACCTCTATTGGTGTAGTTATACTCTTAGTTATTTTGTAATCAACTCTTATAGCTATATAACTATCTCCTATATCTACTTTAACATTTGTCATTTTATCATTTTCAGTATGTTTTAAGAAATAATCTACTCCATTTAATATAGATTCTTTTGGTGCTAAAAATTCGCCTTTAATTCCTACTGGATTATCTATTAATTCTATATTTTTAGCCTTTAATCCTGATATAGATTTAAGGAATTCTATTGTTTGGATAGTTTCTTTATTGTCGGTAGCTTCTATTTTATTATTAGGTTTATAGCTTATATCTTCACCTTTAGAATTGTTAATTGGTACAAACAAGTACACACCTAATAATACTGCTATTATTAGTATAATTATAATAGTTATTCTTTTTAAATTCATATTACTCTCTCCAATGTCTAAATTTCATATCTATCATACAACATACTGTGAATATTAGCAATATAACCTCTTGTAGGATTTTTTATAACTATACTTCTTAATCCACCTACAATTTTATTATCTTGTATTATCGGTGATCCACTCATACCTACAACTGCTCCTCCTCTATATTTTATTAGATTTTCATCAACTATCTTTATTTGAGAAGATTCTTTGCCAACTTTTGTTATTTCTATCTCGTGTAACTTTAGTTCATTTGTAACTGGCGTTTTACAATATATATATGCTTTACCCTTTTTAGGTTCTGCTATTTCTAAAGACTTTTTCTTAGAATATTTAAAATTATCATACTTTCCTTTAACTCCATATTCTCCCATTGAGTATACACTACCTATTTTTTTATCAGTTATATTGGCTATTAAACTTCCTACTCTATCCTTATAAGATTTTATTTCTTGAACATATGACGTTTCAAAAACTTCACATTTATTAAACTCTATTGCTCTATTTGCCATTTTTATACTATGAGATATCCCAACAAATTCTCCACTTTCATTTGTTGCTGTTATAGTACCTATTCCAGATACACTTTCTTTTAATACATACATCCTAAGTTGATCTGTAGTCATCTTTTGTGTATAGTTTTTTCCTTCTCTAGATAATTCTACTATTATATCTTGATTTTTTAATTTCATAATTTCATTTATTTTATCTATTGATTTTGCTTTTTTAAGTTTGTATTTTACTGATAATATTATATCTCCATATTCTAAATCCTTTTCATCTTCACTTAATCTTTGATACACATAAGGATGCTTTAATTCTATATTTAACCCAACAACCTCTCCGCTTGGAATCAACTTTATTGTTTCCTGTTTAACTGTATCCTGACAAAATATTTGTGATGTAGTGAATATCAATGTTATAACTAAAGTTAAAATTAACGATTTAAATAATTTCATTATGTCAACTCCTTTAATGTCTAGGTTTAATTTTAGGATATGTAATATTTCATATTTTACTTTGTCAAATATTTGGATATATAATCTGCATAAAAATAATTTTTTATTAATATAATGTAATAATTATTGAGGTGATTTCTAATGAATTATGAACAAAGTCAGTTGTTTATTACTCCTGAAATATTATTTTTATCACTTATTCTTTTTTTACTTATAGCTAAAGTTGATTGGGAAACTATACTTTAAATAATAACATATATCTATTTTATAATTTTTTTTATAATTTTTAATAATAAGTATCACATTTTAAATATTTACATAAGGTAGGTGGTATAAAATGAGAACTTGTAAACAATGTGATTCTGAAATGGTTAATGGTTTTGATATTAAAGTTGATGGTGCTTCATATGGTATTAAAATTACTAAAAATAGCACTATATTTTCAGAGAGAATAGAAAAACCTAAAGTTGCAATTTGTCCAAAATGTGGTGAAGTATCATTATACATTGAAAAATTAGATAAAATTTCAAGTAGATAATATTAGCAAAAATAAAAAGGATAATTAATGTAAGTTTTAATTATCCTTTTTGTTTTAGTTTTTTTTAAATCTTACCATTCTTAATATATGTATTAACACTTAGCTTATATAAAAATAAACTAGTTTAAAGCTTCTCTATTAAGAGTTATACTACCTCCTATACCTCCACTACCTAACATTAAACTTCTGCTTCCTGTTCTAAACTTATAAAAATTCACATTATAATGTATAGTAGGTCTTTTAATGTCAAATATTTCTTCATCAAATTTTATACCCTTTGGTATTTCAAATGTTATTTCTTTTTCACATCCTGAATCTATACCATATATTTTGTTATCATCAAACATATCTATTTCATATCCTTTTATATAAACATTATTTTGTATATAGTAACCATTTTCATCAACATTATCTTCATTATCAAGCTTATAATCAAAAGAAAGCTCCATATCATTTAAAGATGCTATATCTTTACTATTATTTTTAACTAATATACTTATTGTGTATCTATTTTTATTTTCTTTATAACCGTTATATTCTATTGATATTTTTTCTTCAGATTCTTCAAAAGGTTCATCATTTATACTTTTAACTGTTGTAGTGAAAAAAGATATTAATAATACTATAGGTATACATATTATTAAACTTATTTTTATAAACTTTTTATTCATATTAATCCCCCTAGTTTGCTATTTCTTTTTTAGTGTATATTTTAGTAGATATATACATTGAAGCTAAATATATTACTATGCATACACCTGTAGTTAAAAATAGCTTTAAATTATTATATAAAAGCTTAGCTCCTCCATCTGATGAACTCATAATACCTATAGGTTGCATTGAATAGAAGATAACAATAACTAAGGTAATACCTGTAATTAAATTTATAGCTATATAACTTTTGTTATATCCATATTTAAAAATTATAGGTAATGTTATAGATACTAATAGTAATAATAGATTTAAAATAATTAATATAGATTCTATAGTTAGTAGATCTACATACCATATACTTTTTATTACATAAGAGTATATATAACTAAATATTAATGATATTAGAATTATAATTGTTGAAAGTATGTATTTGCTATAAACTATATCTTCTTTATCTATAGGCATACTATAAAAAAAATAATCACATTTATTTAACTCATCTATTTGAAAGCTTTTAATTATAAATATATAACTTAAAAACAATGGTATTGCTACAGTTGAAAATGGCATAAGTATAGTTGAAAATATAACTATCCCTACAAGTAATTTTATTATCATTTTAAAATCAGTCTTGAAGCATGCCCTTATATCTTTTTTTAGTAAATTAATCATTTATAGTTTCCCCTCCCATGTAGTAAAGTATATCCTCTAGTGTTGCTTTAGATATATTATCACTATTTTTATATCCAGATTCTACAAATATTCCTTCACTAAAGTATCGTTCATCTTTTCTTTTTATAAAATCTATGTTAGCGTTATCAAGCATTTCTTTACTACCCCTTATGATTTTGTAATTTTCATCTATAAACTCTTTACTTTCACTAAATACAAGCTTTCCTTTATTTATAAAAGTTATATAATCTGCCATATATTCTAAGTCTTGTGTTATATGTGTTGAAAATATAGCTGACTTATCTCCACTTTCTAATTCTTATTGAATAAGCTTTATCATATCCTTTCTAAATATAGGATCAAGTCCTGATGTTGGCTCATCTAGTATTAAGCAATCTGTTTCCTGAGCTAATGCTCTAGCTAAAATAATACGCTGTTGTTCTCCTCCTGATAAACTATTAAAATTTCTATCCTTAAAATGTAACATATCTACCCTTTTTAATGC